>LSQX01341606.1_pt1 | contig 120571 bp, 98 predicted proteins | sample 654561 | NCBI WGS metagenome assembly LSQX01 (sample SAMN04489861, study PRJNA283612) | anaerobic digester metagenome | isolation source: 4 biogas reactors fed with cattle manure at either 37C or 55C with and... | place: Denmark: Kongens Lyngby | collected 2014
GCCCCGAATAGTTTTTTAAAAACATCAAGGCTAATCTTGCTTGTGGAGGAAAGTTAAAACATCTGCCCAGTTTCTTTTCACGTATTCCCAAATCACTTATTAATTTCTTCCAAGGAATGGCAATATAAAGCTTGCCCAAATCACTTTGGTAAAAGCGATTTTTGAAAAGTTCAAGGTCATCTACAAGGGAAAATTGAAATTCTCTCTGGATTTCGGAAAAAAGTTGTATCTTCATCTCGCTTTTTTTGAGAAACCCCGATTTTGAGACTTTATGCTCGTTTTCGGGGTTTTGTTTCCGCAAAGATACAACTTAATTATTTATAAATCAAATATTTAAGCCTTTTCTGAAAGTGCCTAGTTAAGACCATTTCTGACAGAAAGGATAGTTTAGAAGTGTCTATTTGAATTAGTATCGTTAAAATTTATTATAACTCAGAATAAATCATCCAATGCACTTTTGAGGTCAGGGAAAAGAAAACTATAACCAGCTGTCTTAATTTTATCTGATGAAACCCTGCTCCCCTGTAGGAGCATTTCTGCCATTTCACCAAACATTAATTTCATTGCAATTGCAGGAACATTGGGAAACCAAAAAGGTTTTTTAAGAGCATGAGCCAATGTCTCTATAAAATCTCTGTTTGTTTTGTGGTCAGGTGCAACAGCATTATATGCTCCTTTTATTTGTGTGTTTTCAATTGCTTTAATGTAGATGCCGCATAAATCATCAATATGTATCCAAGGCAGATATTGCCGTCCACTACCAATAGCTGAAGCTATTCCTAATTTAACTGGTGCTATCATTTTTGCTAATGCTCCTCCTTGTTTTGTAAGAACAACCGCTGTTCTAATTTTTACAGTCCTTATTCCCAATTTCTCAAAACTGTCTGCTGATTGTTCCCATTGTCGGCAAGTTTCACCAAGAAAGTCACTGGAAGGTGGGTCTGTCTCAGAAAAGATTTTGTCTGTTGTAATTGTTCCGTAATATCCAATTGCTGATGCCGATATAAATGCTTTAAGTTGGTTTTTGTTTTCTTTTAGTTTTTCAAAAATCAATTGTCCGGATTTAACACGACTGTCAACAATTAGTTTTCTCCTTTTAGCTGTCCACCTTTTGTCACTGATGTTTGCTCCTGCAAGGTGAATAATGTAGTCGGCTGTTTCAATGGCTTCTTTCTCAATTTCTCTTTTGTCTATATCCCAAGTGTAAGTTGGTATGTCTGTATCTTGTCGTCTTGCCCTGCTCAAAATAGCAACGCTATATCCTTTGTCCTTTAATTTCTTACAAAGTTGTTTGCCGACGAGACCTGTCCCACCACTGATTAAAATTGTCGCCATTGTTGTTATTATTGTATCAAGATCATTAGAATTCCAAATGTTTCAAGTTAGCACTGCTACCCACAGGTGACGCATAACTTGTCTATACTCTGCCAAAAAGTGGACTATATAGCAACGTCTGCTTAAATACCCAACTTTTATGGCAGATTTGAAAAGCAAATTTATATAGAAAATCTTATGAATGCGTGAAATTCTGCATTTTATATTGACAAAACAAAGGATAATTGATTGGTATTTATAAATATCTCGCTTTTTAACTCAATTCCATAAATTCCATTACGTTTAAGCCCTGATTATTACCAGTAGTGCTGTTATATCCCAGTTATTCTATAAAAGATTTCTCCAGTCTGGGCTGCGTGTCTTGCAAAAATTCTTAAATTTTTAAAGTTAAGTAAATACGTCAAAAACGAAAGGTCAAATTCAAAATTGAAATCAACAACCTTAAAAGCATTATCAGTTAGCCAAATATCCTCTGTAATATATCTTACATTTCCACATAAAGCACCGACACGTCCAATTATTACATTATTTCCTGAAAGGTTAAATTCATTATGATAACCAGCAATTCCATTTCTTCCAAAAACTGGATAACTCCCTTCAATCATACTTTTTGCTGTAAGATTATCTCCACTTTTCAATTTGAAACATTCCCCCAATTTCTTTCTTTCACATTCTCTATTTTCAACTGTCAATTTTTCATTGAGAACGTTTTCAAAAAGCTCTTTCACATTTTTTAAATTCTGCTCCGCATTGGCTTTAGCTTTATCAATAGCGGCAAAGCACTGGTCTAAAATGGAAACGATGTTGTGTTGGGTGGCGAGGGGTGGGATTGGGATTTTTGCATTTAAAATATCTTGTTTTCCAATATTTATTTGAAACTCTCCTCTACCTAATTTTTTGTAGTATTCATTTATTGGTTCACTTACTAAAATGTATTTTAAATATTCAACGTTGATAGTATTTTTATCTATATTGGTTAATTTCTCATCTCGTTGATTAAGCAACCAATTTCTATCATCTGCGGGAACGATTGTTGGAACTCCAAGAATTTTTGTTTCAGTAGCCATATCCGTCATAGCAATTACAATATCACCCTCATTCAAAATATAATCTTTGTATTTAAAGGCAAATTCATCAGGTAAATACTATGGATTATTTTCTATATCTACTTCACCACCAGGTCTAATTTGGCTCATTCTAAAATTCATAGTATTAGAAAGCTCAACATAGTCTGAAGATTTAAACGCAAAACCGTTTTGTAAATCACAAACTTACCCTAACTTTTTTATTTCCCAACCTTGTTTCATATTTTGTTTTTTAAGGACTTCAACGACAGGCAGGCCGTTTATTTGTCGTGCGAGTCGTTATTGTCCTTAATTATTTTTGTTGTTTCTAATGTTTATTCTTGCTCTTGTCATTCTTTCTCGCAATCCACCTTCTTCTAAAAAGGCTTTTTCCAAAGATTTTATTTGCTGGTTTAACAAATAGCTCACTACTATTATTAAACCAATCATCGCATTGGCGCAAATTTCAGGACTTTCGTTTTCAATGGCTTTTCTAAAAGTCTCATAAGTGGCATTGGGTATTTTATTCAACTCCCGTAATCGTTTTGTCAATCTATGTTCCTTATCCCAAAGTGGCAGCTTATTGGTTCTCAAAAAATCTTTGTAATCTATCATCAACTCTTCCAAAGAAGCACGAGCTACATTGGTTAGTTTTATTTCTGTTTCTTTTGAGGTGGCAGATGCCATACTTGCTTCTGCTATATTTTGTTTGCCACTGCGGGCAGCCTGTACCATTTGGTCAATAGTTCTATCGTATTTTCCAAAAAAACGTTTTGTGAAATATACCGTGCCATCATAAATAATTTCAGCCTTTTGGTAAGTTATCAGTTTTTCATAACCTCCGTGTTTGGGTATAAATCCTTCGATATTTTGTTCGTTGCTCATATCAATTCCTTAATTGTTGCCAAAATTCCTACAACAAAGCCACCAATAAAAATTAAAAACTTCTTCATATTCATATTCGTGTTAAATTCCTTGTAAACGGTCGGTTAATTTAAACTGCCTCATAACTTGCTAATACCCAGCCAAAAGGTTGGACCATATAGCAACTTCTGCTTAAATACCCAACTTTTGTGGCTGATTTTAAAGGCAAATTTATGAAAAATCTTATAAAACCTCAAAAGGACTTTTTGTTTTTTCAATCGATATTAAGCTGCCGGATCAAATATTTCAATACCTGTGAGATATTTTGAGCACAAATTAATATCTTTGCACCATAACTTTAATTTTTATTTAAGTGACAATGTTTCAAAAACTCATACAAACCCGTGGTGTAAAGCAAAAATGGCTTGCCAGCCAGCTTGGAGTAAGTGAAGTTTCTGTTTCAAACTGGATGAGAGGCAATCATAAACCAACGGAAGAGAATTTAAAAAAGATTGCCACCCTGCTGAATATTGACATTCAATTACTAAAACAAGCCATCAATGAAATATAAACTTTCATATACAGCAGCATCACTGCGCATTCACGATACATTGCTGGTTGCTGAAGCTATGCAAAAAAACAATTTTGAGAATATAGACCAGCAGATTGGAAATGGTAAAACATCTACCGGAATGCGTGTACGTAAAGAGCTTGTAAAAAGATTGAATAACCTTACCGAACCTCAGCTAAATTATTTATTGGACGCAGGGATTGATAACGCTAAAAAAATGACTTTTGTGGCTGTTTGCAAGACTTATGCCTATATCTATGAATTCGTGGTGGAGGTTTTGGGTGAAAAAATGATAAACCTTGACTATCATATCAGAGAAGCTGATTATCTGATGTTCTTTAACCGTAAAGCTGAACTACATCCTGAACTGGAAAAACTGGCAGAGACATCAGCATATAAAATAAAGCAGGTGTTATTCAGGATGCTGGAGGAAACCGGTTTTATCAACTCAGTACGCTACAGGATGCTCCAGCCTCAATATATACCTCATTCAATGGAAACACTTATCAGAGAGGACGACCCGAATTTGTTACGGATATTTTTCATAAAGGATGAAGTACTAAACCAATAATAGCTAATATTAAGTTAATATTATGACAAACCTCACTACATTATTTAAACAGGCCTTCGAGAAAATACGCACTACAAAATTCCTTAATAAAGAAGGACTTGGAGGTGAAATACCTTTCTTTATTTTTCCTTATAAAATAAAGTGGGAATCAGAAATTAATGGCGAAATAACCGGATTGAAAAAAAGGCTGAAGCGAGAGGGTATTGAAGTGCTTGAATTAAATCTTTATGATATTACTATTGATATTTTGGAGAAAAAAGGCGGGATTGAAAAAATGTTCAGCCTTGAGGAGAGGCAAAAGCACCGCCCCGGCTATTTCATGAAAGCTCTGCAATCGGCATTGAACATACAGGAGGTGTTTATCCCCTATATCAGGGAACAGATAGCAAATATACCTCATGATCTGATCTTCATTACTGGTGTTGCTCCTGTATATCCCTATATTCGTTCGCATGTAATACTTAATAATCTGCACAGTATAACTGACAGGGTCCCAACCATAATGTTCTATCCCGGCGAATATACCGGTAACACGCTGCGATTGTTCGAAGCTCTGGATAGCGACAATTATTATCGCGCCTACAACTTAAACCATTACCAATTGTAATAAAAAGATCAATATTATGATAAAAGACTTATTTCTTCAGGATGTAAACCGCGAAATAGAAACCGTGGTAAAGGCTGATGACAGACGTAACATTGACAATGAGATAAGAGAATATGTTATCACCAATGAGATTTCCCGAAAGATCGGTAGTCTGTTCTCAAGCTACGGACATGCTGGTACCATTAACGGAGTGTGGATACACGGCTTTTTTGGCTCCGGTAAATCTCACCTGTTAAAAATGCTTTCATTTGTTTTTGGAGGGCATAAACTCAGTGATGGTTCGTTGGCAGCCGATGTGTTTGCAGGCAAAACAGATGATTCGTTCATCAAAGCCGATATAAACCGTGTGTCACGTATTCCTTCCGAATCTGTTTTGTTCAATATTGACCAGCAGGCAACCATTTCTAACAATGAGAACCGGAATTCGGTGTTGATGGTCTTTTATAAAGTGTTCTTTGATCATCTGGGCTTTTATGGTACTCAGCCTCATATGGCTGAATTTGAATGGTGGTTACGGTTCAGAAAAAATATTTACGAGGAATTTAAAGAGGAATTTGGAAGGATTTCAGGAAAAGACTGGACTGAAGCCCGAAGGGATTATTATGACCCGGATGTAACAGAAGCGGGAACAGAGGCGTTGAAGGCATTATTGAACAGCGAGGAAAGCGATTTTGAAACCATACTTGAAAATATTGAAAAACGTCAGAATTTATCGGTTGGCGATTTTGCTAACAGAGTGGCTGAATACATAAAAACCAAACCGGCTAATTTTCATCTTAATTTCTTTGTTGATGAAGTGGGGCAGTTTGTTGCCGGCGATGTGAACCTGATGCTGAATCTGCAAACCATAACCGAAAGTCTGGCTACTGCTTCCAATAACAAGTCATGGGTGTTTGCAACGGCACAATCGGCAATAGAAGGACTGGGTGAATACCTGAAACATACCCAGGATTATGCCCGTATTCTCGGACGTTTCAAGGTGCAGATCAATCTTACATCAGCTAATGTGGATGAGGTAATTGAAAAACGATTGCTTGAGAAAAGGGAAGAAAAGATCCCGCTGCTTTTGGACTTTTATAAAAAAGAAGAATCGCTGATAAAAACCATAATATCATCTGCTGATGGCGGAATGCCAATTATTGCCTATAAGGATGAAAATGATTTTATTCTGAAATATCCCTTTTTGTTCTATCAGTTTTCGCTGTTCCAGGAATGCCGTATTTCGCTGGCAGAACATGATGTGTTTCAGGGAAAACATGCATCAGTGGGCGAACGAAATATGCTGGGTGTGTTTCAAACGGTTCTGAAAGAAATTGAAAACAATGAAATACATACGGTGGCAAGTTTTGACAAAATGTACAAAGGAATAGAAAATGACCTGCGTGCTGAGTTTGTCAGCAGTATTAATAATGCTCAGTCAAATATACACGATCACTTTGCTGTGAAAGTCCTTAAAACACTGTTTCTGGTAAAATACTACAAACAGTTTCAGGCTACCAGAGAAAACATTGCAATGCTGCTTATTGATAATATTCATATTGATATTAAAGCACATCAGGAAAAAGTGAACCGCGCCCTTAATCTGCTGGAACACCATTCCTATATTGAGCGTAATGGAGAACGCTATGAGTTTCTTACCAATAAGGAAAAGGATATAGAAACTGAAATAAAGAACACCCGTATTGAGGAAAGCAAGATAAACCAGATGCTTAAGGAACTGTTCTTTGATGAAGTACTGGGCAGAAGTCGTATCCGTTTTAATGATAACAAACAGGAGTTTGAATATACTCAAAAGCTGGATGGCGGGATCTTTGGACGTGAGAAAGAACTGGCTGTCGAAATAATTTCGCCAAACAATCCTACGGTAAACGATATTGATGCCTTAAAAATCCAGACCATGGGTATGCCTTTGCTGCGATTGGTAATGAAACCTGACAAAGAGTTCATTGACGATGTGAGAATGTCGTTGAAAATTGAAAGATATAATGCTATAAATCAGGCAGAAACTAACAGCAGTGAAACACGCAGCATCATAAACCAGAAATTAAGCGACAATAACCGCCGGAAAAACAGCCTGCGAAATCGTGCCGACCAAATGTTAGGCCGTGCAAAAGCTTTTGTTGACGGCGAACAGCTTGACGTACTGCCACGATCATCGGGTAAGGATCATGTGGAAAGCTGTTTTCAGCAGCTTATTAAGAAAACATATCCAAATCTCAGAATGCTGGGTAATGTGAACTATACCGAAGATACTTTTAAACATATCATTGATGGTTTTTCTGTTGCTGAACTGTTTGAGCCTGGTGATCCATCATTGTCAGAAGCTGAAATGCAGATAATCAACCTCGTTGACCGAAGAAAAGCCAATAATGAGCGCAGCTCGGTTTATGACCTTAAAACCCATTTTGCCAAAAGACCCTTTGGATGGCACGAAAATGCAACATTCACTGTTTTGGCAAAACTTTATAAGAAAAATAAAATTGAAGTGGTGATAGTCGAAAATCCGCTGGATAACAATGGACTTAAAGATGCATTGCTTAACTCAACGCAGCATTCCCGTGCATATGTGATCGGACAGACGGTGTATTCATCGCAGCAGATAAGGGATATAAAGGAGCTTTACCGCGATCTGTTTGATACCAATACCACAAATAATGATGCTAAAGATATTGGTAATGATTTTAAAGAAAAGCTCAGAGAATTTAAAAGTGATGTGGGAAACCTGCTGGCTCAGAGTTCTGAATATCCGTTTGTAATTGCTTTGCAAGATTTTTATGATAACCTAAGCCAGTGGACAAACAGAAATTATAAGGACATTATTGAAAATGTGCGGCAATTACAGGATCTGCTGCTCGATGCCAAAGAAGATGACTATGATCCAATAAAATCTTTTATTAACGGACAACAGGGAAGTGTGTATAAAAACATTGCAAAAACAGTTACCGGAAATACAGCTAATATTGCTTTTGTTGAAGGTGATGAGTTCTCACGCCTTGAAGATTTCTTAAAACTGCCTAAACCATACCTTGGAAATGCGCTGCGCGAAGCTGAAACATTACGCAGCGCACTTGTTGAAAAAGTGAAAAAGCTTATTGAAGATGAGAAATTAATTACTCAGCAGGCTTACACTGAAGAGCTGGAAATGCTGAAAGATCATCCTGAAATAAAAAAGCTCAGCGAAGCCGGGCGCGAAAAACTTGTTGAACCAATTGAAAAGAAACTTGCTGATATCAAACGGCAAAATTTCATTGGAAATATCCGCTCCGCCAGAACAGAACTGCCGAAGCTGACAGAGCAGGTGCTAAACAAAGCCGTAGAAATAAATATTTCTACCACCAGTCCAATAACGCCGTATCCCGGTGGTGATACTGTAAAACCGGATAACTGGAAAGAACCTGTTCACGTTACCTATATAAATAAAGATAATGTACTGATACCTTTTGATAAAAACGAACTTGCTACTGAAGATGAGGTAAGGGAATATGTGAAGCTTCTGGAAGAGATATACCTGAAAGAAATTCAGCAAAACAAAAGAATACGGCTATAATATGAACCTGATAAAAGTTAAAACATGGTGAATGATGAATGGTGGATATTGGTTAGTGGTTGGTGATTAGTGAATGGTAAAACCTAATGTATATGGCAAAAGATTATAAAGAACTTAAAATATGGCAACAAGCAATGGACCTGGTGTTAATGGTATATAAGGCAACGGGCAATATGCCCAGGGAGGAAAATTATGGTTTAACAAATCAAATCAGGCGTGCTGCAGTTAGTATACCGAGTAATATTGCCGAAGGTGAATCGCGCGGCACAAAAGAATTTATTCAATTTCTTAAAATTGTACAAGGCTCAATGGCTGAGTTAGAAACACAACTTATTTTGACCAGTAGACTAAATATGATTGAAACAAACAAAGTTGAAGATATAATTGATTTCATGACAGGAGTAAAAAAACAAACATACAACTTGATAAACAAACTATCTAAAAAACTATAATTGTTGTGGATGGTGACCAACCACCAAAAACTAACCACTAACCACCAACCACTAAAAACTAAAAACTATTATGAATACAAACGATCTGAAACGCTTTGCACAGCAAGCAAGAATTCGCCTGATCAATACAGTAAGAGACAGGCTAAACTATGTACTAGAAACTGATACTGTGGATTTGCGCGATTATGCCATGTCAATCAGGGAGCTGAAAAGGCAGGTGGCAAGCCTGGGCAAAGAGGCAATTATTGACAAAGTAGCCTATACCTGGTTTAACCGCCTGATGGCACTTCGATTTATGGATGCCAACGATTATCAGCCTCTTGGAATAAAGGTGGTTTCACCAAAAGAGGGTTTTACACAACCTGAGATACTGAACGAAGCCTCGCGCGGTCATATTCCTGAAGAACTTAAAGTGGACAGGCAAAGGATATACGATCTGCTGGATGGTAAACTACCGGCGGCAAATCCGCAAAACGAGGTGTACCGTATGCTGCTCATAGCTTCGTGCAACCATTTGAATATTTTGCTGCCGTTCTTGTTTGAAAAGATCAACGATTATACCGAGCTGCTGCTGCCTGATGATCTGGTCTCGGAGCTTTCGATTATACATGATTTTGTGCAAGGAATGTGTGATGAAGATTGCCGTGAAGTGGAAATACTGGGCTGGCTTTATCAGTTTTATATTTCAGAATATAATGCAGAGCTTATTTCATCGAAGAAAGTTTATGATAAAGATGAAATTGCTCCGGCATCGCAACTTTTTACACCAAAATGGATTGTGCAATACATGGTTGATAATACCCTGGGGCAGTTATGGGCTGAAATGAATCCATCCACAACACTCCTTTCAAAACTGGATTTTTACATAACACCTGATTATAAATATAGTGTTTCGAGAGAGAAAAAGAATATTGAGAAAATCAGGTTCTTTGATCCTTGCGTTGGCTCAGGGCATATCCTGGTATATGCTTTTGATCTGTTTTACAAAATTTATGAGGAAGAAGGTTATATACCTTCCGACATCCCATTCCTTATATTGAAAAACAACCTTTTTGGTGTGGATATAGATGAGAGGGCAACTCAGATAGCTTCATTCTCTCTTTTAATGAAGGCAAGGGAGAAATACAGTCGGCTTTTAAAAAAGATTGATGAAAATGGATTTTCTGCTAATATATTCCATTACGAAGATTTTTTAGATGATGATAAATTTAGTAATGCTAAGGTTTTAGGTTCTCTGATAAGAGTTAAAAAAACAGAAGCAAGCGAAATAGAGGTGAAGGAGAAAACTATTTTTGGAGAGCAACAAAGCAAACTTAAAAATCTATATAAACTGTTAAGCGATAAGTATGACGTAGTAGTTACAAACCCGCCCTATTTAAATTCTTCACGCATGGAACCATCGCTGAAGGAATTTGTAAACAAAGAATATGCAAATACAAAAACTGACCTGTTCGCTACTTTTATTTTGCGTTGTCTGGAGTTTGCCACCGATGACGGACTTACTGGAAATATGACACCTTTTGTCTGGATGTTTATCACATCATACGAAAAACTAAGAAAAGAGATAATCAACAAGCATTTTATCAATAATCTCATTCAGCTTGAATATTCAGGGTTTGACGGTGCTACTGTACCTATATGTACATTTACTCTGCGAAACAAACCTATGGATGCAAAAGGCAGCTATATACGTTTGTCTGACTTCAGAGGCGCTGAAAACCAGGCACCTAAAACCCTTGAAGCCATTAGCGACCCCGACTGTGGCTGGTTTTATACCAAAAATCAAAAAAAATTCAAAAAAATACCAGGGAATAATATTGGGTATTGGTTGAGCGAGAAGATGATAAATCTTTTTGATCTAGAAAAAATTGATAAAATAGGAATTTCGGATGGCCAAAATATTACAGGAAACAATGACAAATATCTTAGAATGTTTTGGGAAATTAATAAGAACGAGTGTAAACCAGAATCAAAATGGCCATTAATAGCAAAAGGTGGTTCTTTTAGAAGATGGGCTGGGAATATTATGGAAGTAATTAATTGGTCTGAAAAAGCAAGAAATGAATACAAAGAAAATCCTGTCGCACGTATTCAAAAAGAAAACTTATGGTTTAGACGAGGAATAACATGGAATTTAGTATCAAGTATTGGTACAGGATTCAGACTATTACAAGAAAATCAATTATTTAATAAAGCTGCACCAACTATTCTATTTGATAAAGATGAAGATATTATTGAAATACTACTGGCATTCCTTAACACAAAAATTACAACGGTATTACTGAATTTGCTTAATCCAACTCTAAATACAAATATTAAGGAGGTTTTTCTATTACCATTACCTAATATTTGTCGAGTTGTAATAGTAACTTTAACGAATAAAAACATTTCAATATCTATAAAAGAATGGAACTCCCGCGAAACATCATGGGATTTCACGCAAAACGAGCTGATACGACTTAAAGGACAGGATATTGAAGAAGCAGTGGAGCTATATAAAATGTACTGGACAAAGCAGTTCAGGCAGCTTCACCAAAACGAAGAGGAGCTTAACAAGGAGTTCATCCATATCTATGGTCTGGAAGAAGAACTTACTCCCGATGTACCTCTGGAGGATATTACAATACTAAGGGATGAGCTGGATCAAAAAAAACTGAAAAAGCTGTCTGAGCAGTATCGTTCAGGCTGGAAGTTGGAGGATGGTAAATGGGAAATAGTGGATAGTGACCAACCACTAACCACCAGCCACCAACCACTAACCACCAACCACCAACCACCATTGCCATTTAACGAAAAGGAACTGATACAGCAGTTCATTTCATATGCCGTAGGCTGCATGATGGGACGTTATTCCCTTGATAAGGAAGGACTTATACTTGCAAATCAGGGTGAGACCTTTAAGGATTATCTTCACAAAACCGGGAAACAGGCAAGCGAACTAAAATACATACCCGATGAGGACGGCATTATTCCCGTTCTTGAAAGTGAATGGTTTACTGATGATATAGTTACCCAGTTCAGGGAAGTGGTAAGGGCAGTGTGGGGTGCGCAGGATTTTCAGCGTAATATTGCCTATATTGAAAAAGTGCTTGGCAAACCGCTGAGAGCATATTTTTACAGGGATTTTTACAATGATCATATCCAGCGCTATCAAAAACGTCCGGTTTACTGGATGGTCTCATCACCCGGCGGAGCTTTTGGGGTGCTTATCTATATGCACCGCTACAACGAAGATATGCTCAACAATGTATTGAACAACTATTTGCGTCCTTATATTCAAAAGCTCGAAAATCACATGGATCATCTTGATCATGTGGCTGTTGTGGGTTCGGCACGTGAGCAGACACAGGCAAAAAAAGATATTGCAGCCATTGAAAAAATGATTGACGAGCTGCGCAGGTTCGATCGCGAAGTGTTTTATCCGCTTGCTACCGAACGCATCAGGATTGATCTTGATGATGGAGTACTGGTAAACTACAATAAGTTTGGCAATGCACTTAAAACCGTTGCCGGACTTAATGATGCTGCCACAAAAAAGAAAGTGAAAAAATTTGACTGGATTGACGGGGAGCTTATCAGATAAACAGAAGATTTAACATGAAAATAGATTCTTAGGTAAAAACCAATGAGTTTGTCAAACCATGAAAAATGAGATAGTATTGTATCAATCAAATGAATTGCCGGAACGGATTGAGGTTAAAATTGAGAAAGAAACCGTTTGGCTGAACCGTCAGCAATTAGCCTATTTGTTTGGCAGGGATATTAAAACCATTGGTAAACATATAAATAATGTTTTTTCAGAAGGCGAACTTGAACAAAGTTCAACTGTCGCAAAATATGCGACAGTTCAGATAGAAGGCGAAAGAAGCATTACCCGCAAGATAGAGTACTACAATCTGGATGTTATCATATCCGTGGGTTACCGTGTTAAATCAAAGCAGGCAACACAATTCAGAATATGGGCAACCAATGTGCTTAGAGATTATCTTTTGCGGGGTTATGTTGTAAATCGAAGAGTGGATTTAATTGAAAGCAGGGTAGATTCATTAACTGAAGCAGAAGTATATCATATTGGAGCTTCTTTAAAAGATTTGGGAAAGAAATGGTTTGCTTTTTCAAAAATGAATCATTATTCGGTAAAAAGTTTATTAAAAGAAATTGAATATTTATTGTATTCCGGGAAGCGCCTATCAGATGTTGACTGGTTTTAACCTTTAAAAACTGTTTTTCTAAAAAGTAAAAGCTAATGAGCGCATTAAATGATAATTTAAATAACGCATTTCGTCAGAACCGGGTGGTATTCTGGTATGATGAGCATGTTGAAAGCCGTGAGCAGTTCGATGAAGTAGAATTGCAGGATGTGGAAAAAATTGTTGCACAGGGCAATGTATTTGCCTTGAAATACCGGATATTGAAGCAGGAGCCAACACAAAAGTTTCTACTCTATTTCCCGCATAAGCGTCCTGATAATGAGTTGAACTGGTTGCTGGATATTGAACTTTCAAATTTTGTGTTCGACACGGAGCAGTCAGCCCTGTTCTTACAGGAAATGGAGCTGGATTATATATATAAGGATCTGGTAAAGCAGCATCTTACATTTTTTGCTGCCCGCGACAGGCGACAGCGGTTCATGGAACTCTTTAATCCAAACGATGAGCCGCAGGTATTGAAATATAAGATCCTGTCAGTAGTTTTCGGCACTGACAATTACGACCTGGAAACTCTGGTAATTGCTTATGCCAACAGTTATTTCAGCAATCTTGAAAAGCTTAACAGGGATCTGGAAAGGTATGACCTGAGGGAATTCATTTGGCAGGAAATAAGCAATAAGTATAAATATACCGGTAGCGGACAGAATATTTATGAGTTTATCATTGAAGTATTTGAAAACAGCTTCCCGCTGACGCAAAAAACCGGTCTCACTGCGGATGCACGTCTGATATTGTCGAGCTGGCGCGATTCAGTCACTATGCGTGAATCGTATGAGAAGATGTCAGAAAACATTGCCAGTGTTCTTAAGGTAGAAGATCTGCTGCAGGATGTTGAAACAGAACTTATAATGGAAGATGAACTATTTGAGTTCACTGACCAGAAGATGATCTATGAACTGGTCCATAGTCTTATTGATCAGGATATCTCATTTGAGCGTTTTCAGAATATTGTAAAAAGTCGTGAACCGAAATTCTGGTTTTCGGACTATAAAAATCTTTATTATGCTTTGGAAAATGCTTTTATGCTGTTTGAACAGATAAAAAAGATACATTACGAACACACTGATGCTGAAGCTGCTATAAAAGCATATATAAACAACGACTTTAAAATAGATTATCATTACCGGAAGTTCTATGAGCATTTTCATCTGTCGGAAAAGAAGAACATTATCAAGCATCTGATCGGGAAAGTGGAAAAGATTTATGTGAATGAGTGGTTGTTTGCCTGTGGCAATGCCTATCAGAAATTGCTGAATCAAAAAACAAGATGGAATTTCAGTGGTATGCTTATGCAGCGCGATTTTTTCAATACCAGGGTGCAGCCAATACTGGAGCGACAAAAGATAGTGGTAATAATATCGGATGCTTTGCGCTATGAATGCGGTGTGGAACTGGCAAACGAGATTAACCGTATAAGTAGGTTCAATGCTGTTTTGGAACCGATGGTAAGCACCCTGCCTTCTTATACCCAACTGGGAATGGCGGCGTTGTTGCCACATAAAAGCCTCAGTTTTGCTGATGAAAGCGATAATATACTTGCCGATGGAATGATGTCGGTAGGTAGCGAAAACCGTGAAAAAATATTAAAGAATAACACAAAGCGCGATGTAAGGACAATTAAGGCTCATGAGTTCTTACAGATGAAAAATCCTGATCGCCGCCTATTGATAAGAGATGTTGAGATCCTTTACATTTACAGCAATAAAATAGATGAAGCCGGCGACAATAAAATGACTGAAGATGAAGTATTCAAAGCTACCCGTGAAGAGATCGAACATTTGAAAAATCTGGTAGTAGCTGCCACTTCTGCCAATGCTTCAAGAGTACTGATAACCTCCGATCATGGGTTTTTATATCAGGATTCGGCTGTGGATGAAAATGATTTTCTGGAAACTAAGTTCATGGGCAATACTTTTAATAACCACAGACGCTTTGTGCTGGGCAGCAAGCTTATCAGCAACGATGCTACTATGCACTTTAGTTCTGACGACCTTTATTTAGAATCCGGTGTTGAAGTTTTGATCGCCAAAGGTATCAACCGTTTTAAGGTAAAGGGTGCAGGCAGCAGATTTGTGCATGGGGGAGCAAGCCTGCAGGAAACCATAATACCGCTTCTGGATATATCAAAAGGAAGGGAAGAAACGGTCAGACAAGTTGATGTTGACATTATTCAGTCGCATTCACGCATTACCACCAATTCGCTGCCTGTGGAATTTGTTCAGAAAGAACCAGTTTCTGACAAAGTATTACCCAGGGAAATAAAGGCATTTATTCAGGCTGATGATGGTAAAATATTGAGTAATACTTTCCAGTTTATTTTTGACTTTACCGGAAGCGAACATCGTCAGCGGGCAAAACGCTTTGTGTTCCATATGACATCCGAAGCATCACATAAGTACAGGAATCAGACAGTTAAGCTGATACTGCAGGAGCCATTGCCGAACACATCAAGATGGCGTGATTATAAGGACATTAGTTACAACCTGAATATTTCATTTACAAGTGATTTTGATTGATTATGAATAACCTGGATACAAAGATCAATAGTTTTTTTGCGGGCAAGGTCGTTCGCAAGGATTTAACCAAATTGGTAAAAGGTAATGCTGTAGTGCCTACCTACGTGCTGGAATATCTGCTGGGGCAGTATTGTGCTTCCGACGATGAAGCAACTATCAACGATGGTGTGGAAAGGGTGAAGGATATTTTAACACAACACTATGTTCATCGCGACGAGGCGCAGTTCATCATGAACGAAGTGAGACGAAAGGGTTCACACAGGATCATTGACAAGATCAATGTCAGGCTTAACGATCAGAAAGATCAGAATGAGGCTTACTTTGCCAATCTTGGCCTGAAAAGAGTACCAATATCTGATCAGATAGTAAAAGAACATAAAAAACTGCTTTCTGATGGTGTGTGGTGTATAGTTAATCTGGCTTATATAGCTTCAGATGAAAAAGGTGCAAGTCCCTGGCTTATTGAATCCTTGAAGCCCATTCAGATATCCAATGTGGATATTGAGGAATTTAAGTCTCTCCGATCTGATTTCACCTCTGAAGAATGGATAGATTTGTTAATGCAGACCATGGGTTTGAACCCTGATGAATTTACAAGACGTTCAAAGATACTTCAGTTGTGCCGCCTGGTTCCCTTTGTTGAGAACAATTATAATCTGATAGAGCTGGGACCCAAAGGTACGGGTAAATCGCATGTGTATAGCGAGTTCTCGCCGCATGGTATTTTGATCTCAGGTGGAGAGATATCAAAAGCAAAATTGTTTGTGAACAATACCACCGGCGAAATTGGACTTGTGGGTTATTGGGATGTAGTAACTTATGATGAGTTTGCCGGACGCTCAAAACGCGTTGATACCGCTCTGGTGGATATTATGAAAAATTATATGGCTAACAAATCTTTCAGCCGCGGCACACAGGTTTACGGCGCTTCTGCCAGTATGGCTTTTGTTGGAAATACCGATAGCAGCCTCGCATATATGCTTAACCATTCCAACTTGTTTGAAGCTTTGCCCAAAGATTATTACGATACAGCTTTTTTAGACAGGATACATGCTTATCTGCCGGGATGGGAGGTGGATAAGCTGCGTAACGATATGTTCACTCACGGCTATGGTTTTGTGGTAGATTATCTGGCTGAAGTGTTGCGGGAATTGCGTAAGGAAGACTGGACCAACGATTACCGGAAACATTTTGAGCTTTCGAACACTATCACTACACGTGACAAAACATCCATTATGAAGACTTATGCCGGTTTGTGCAAAATAATCTATCCCGATAAAAGTGCCGGCATCAATGAGTTAAAGGAACTGTTTGAGTTTGCTGTTGAAAGCCGCCGGCGTGTTAAACAACAACTACAAAAGATGGATGAAACTTTTGAAGATGTTGAATTTGTATATTCTGTAATTGGTGAGAACCGCTTTAAAGAGGTAGTTACACTTGAAGAGATCCAGTATCTGGGCAAGGGCAATATTTACATTGACAGCGATAATGAAGATGTCGTTGAACACAAAAATAAAGCAGTTCCTCAATTGGTAGGGAAACATGTTGAGATCTTTGACAATCAAAAAGGAGTGTCGTACAAAAATCTTTTTGGAGAATATTTTAAAGGCACAAAAGAAATAACGATCACAGATCCTTATATCAGACTGCCCTATCAGATACGTAATCTGGTAGAGCTTGTGAATCTTATAACCGGCTATAAGGAGATAGATGAAACAGTACGTGTAAATGTAATAACCGACTTTGCCATAGGTTATGAGGATGAAAGCAAAGAGCGGTTCCAGAATCTGCAGGATAATCTATATCCTGTTGGCATTGATTTTTCCTATCGTTTCGATGATTCTATCCACGACCGCTATATATTGATTGACAATAACTGGAAAATCTTGCTTGGGCGTGGACTGGATATATGGAACAAAACCAATGGTATGTTTGATATTGCAGAGACTAACCAGTTGTATAGAAGTTGTAAGGCATTTTCTATGACAGTGGTGTGGGTAGGAGAGGAGGAAGAAAATGCTGAAGCACCATGACCTGTATCAGCCGGGATTTCATCAAAACCGCTATCCCGCGATTATCTGGCAAAGAAACCCCCTTTTGCTTAATCCGAAAGAGTTCAGCGGCTTGCTTTTAAGACTAAAGACCGCCTGTGTGTTCACATCTCTTGATTTTGTAATTGAGCCGCTTGCCGAAGGCGAAGCCTCAGTTCAGCAGAGGCTTAAAACGCAACTCCGTAAACTGCACTGCGTTTAAGCCCTGATTATTATGCCCAGTGTTTTATTCAATCTTGGTGTATAATTTAGCTATTCTGTCAATGAGATTATCAATATCATTTGTTCCTTTCACTGCGTAGTCAATAAGAAGGTCGCAAATATTTACTAATTCGAATAATGCGGTTTCATCCGAGGGTGACCAACACTCTCCGCAACTTATTATGCCTGTTTCAGATTTTTTGTAGAAATAATATGTTACTCCGTCTAATCCCTCTATAATAGATGTTTTTTTAGTCATTGCAGAACTGGTCGCTTTATTAAATAGCTTATCTAAACTCATGGCAAGATCTTCATTTATTGATCTTTCATAAGGGTCAACCTTTATCGAGTCTCTATGATCTGAATACCAAAGGCTTTCTTGAAATAGTATTACCTTTAATCTATAAACAGTATGAGTTTCTTTTTCAATCTGAAATGCGGATTCTGGATCAAAAGAAGGTCGGGCAATAAATCGTATTAAATACTCTTGATTTAATTCAGTGCTAATTATCCTATCAAAATCTTCATTATATACTTTGATCGCTTCTATCTTCTTCCCCCAATCAACACAAGGATTCAAATAATTTGTTTGTCCATTAATTTTTATCGAAACCAATAACAACATTATTATGGTAATTCGGTGCATGGTTGATCTGTTAACATTGGGCATAACGTTCCGCAGTTTAGGTTTGGGCGGGTTTCCTGTCAACCCGTTTGTCTAAATACCGCAACCCAAATATAATACATTTTCGTCAAAAACAACACGTCCGCCTAAACCAAAGCCGCTGTTATAGTGCGTTTTTTATTTCTTTTTCAATTTCAGATATCATTTCAAGAACAGGTTCAAATAGAGGTTTAACTGATTCAGAATCGTAATCATACATGTTTTCATAATCCCCTTTCTGCCTCCAATCGTATAGTTGAGCAAGTAGTTTTCCGTATTTTATGTCCATTCTACCTGTCTTGATGAAATGTTGTGAGTATTGACTCTTCATACCAGAATGTGACTGCGGATATATTTCATTAACAACTAGAAGAGCATTCACAGCATAAAAAACAGCGTAGTACAAGCGGTTAATAGCAGAATTCCAAAATCCATTCTCAGCCAGTAATTTCGCAGCATCTACAGTTTTATATGCTGTTTCTATCCTATTTTTCGAGTATTCAAGTCGCTCTTCTCGTTTCATAGTTGAATCCCCTGTCTCATTACATTGAAATAGTATGGAGTGATTCTTTGCCTAGTATTCCACTCCTGTTTTGAGTAAACAAATATTGATAGGGGTTCACCCGTTTGAAGTTCGAGCTCATAGAGATGGTCTCTAAATACTTTCTCCTGTCTGATATCCACAGGGTAGTCAGTTAACACAAGTATATCCCAATCAGAATCACTTCTTGCGTCACCTCGTGCTCTGGAGCCATATAGAATTACTTGAGCATTAGGATCAATCTCAGAAATGTTCATCTTGATCAACTTGCTTATATGTTTTGACTTTTCGTCCATAAATGCAAATATACGAAAAATGTAGATTTTCTTTGTTTTCTTCAGATAAAATGCCCCATAACTTGTTCATACTCTGCCAAATGGTTGGACTATATAACAACTTCTGCTTAAATATCCAACCTTTGTGGCGGATTTGATAAGCAAATTTATATAAAAAATCTTATAAAACCTCAAAAGGATTTTTATTTTTCAATGCTTTTTGGGTAGGAGAGGAGGAAGAAAATACTGGAGCACCATGACCTGTATCAGCCGGGATTTCATCAAAACCGCTATTCCGCGATAACCAGGTAGGGTAAGACCCTTACTTGTCAAAAGAGATAAAATTTAGATTTTCTAATACTTGGAACTCAAACCACTTCTTCTTCGTAGCGAAGGTTCTGAATAATGAATTGCTGGCGTTCAGGGGTGTTCCTGCCCATATAAAATTCAAGGGTTTCCTGGATTTCTGCTGATTTCTTTAGTATCACCGGATCAAGGCGCATATTTGGTCCTATGAAATGTTTGAATTCATCTGGACTTATCTCTCCCAAACCTTTAAAGCGGGTAATTTCAGGGTTCTGACCAAGCTCCTTAATAGCATTTATACGTTCTTCTTCACTATAGCAATAGATGGTTTTCTTTTTATTCCTGACCCTGAACAAAGGGGTTTGCAGAATATATAAATGTCCTGATTTTACCAGATCCGGATAGAACTGAAGGAAAAACGTCAATAGCAGTAATCTGATATGCATTCCGTCAACATCGGCATCAGTGGCTATTACAATATTATTGTATCTCAGATTGTCAATATCTTCTTCAATGTTCAAAGCAGTTTGCAGCAAATTGAATTCTTCATTTTCATACACTACTCTTTTATTTAATCCGTATGAGTTCAGCGGCTTACCTTTAAGACTGAAGACCGCCTGTGTGTTCACATCTCTTGATTTTGTTATTGATCCGCTTGCCGAATCGCCCTCAGTTATGAAAAGGGTGGTTTCAAGACGGCGGTTATCATTGCTGTTGTAATGTATACGGCAATCGCGTAGCTTTTTGTTATGCAGACTGGCTTTTTTAACTCGTTCTTTTGCCATTTTTTTAATGTCTGCAAGCTCCTTGCGTTCTTTTTCTGACTGAAGTATCTTTCGGTGAAGTGCCTCCGCAGTTTCAGTATTGATATGCAGGTAGTTATCAAGATTTCGCTTTACAATGTCGTTTACATAATTCCGGATAGTCTGACCGCCAGGTTCCATATGAGTTGAACCCAGTTTTGTTTTAGTCTGGGATTCAAATACCGGTTCTATAATTTTAATACTAAGAGCAGCAATTATTGAAGAACGGATATCGGAAGCATCGAAATCCCTTTTATAAAAATCTCTGATAGTTTTAACAATAGCCTCGCGGAATGCAGCCTGATGTGATCCTCCCTGTGTAGTATGCTGGCCGTTCACAAACGAGTAATATTCTTCGCCGTACTGCTTGGAAGTATGAGTAAAGGCACATTCAAAATCATCTTCCTTGATATGTATTACAGGGTATAACTGGTTGCCGCCGTTAATGACATTTGAGAGCAGATCATGCAAACCGTTTTTTGAATAAAACGATTGTCCGTTAAACCGTATGGTAAGCCCATTATTCAGATAAACATAGTTCCATAGCTGTTTTTCAATGTATTCGCTAAGAAAATGATATTTCCCGAAAATAGCATCGTCTGGCGTAAAAGAAATAAGGGTGCCATTTTTATCAGTGCAATTCTGCTCAGGATGGTCGGTAACAAGGTTGCCATGTTCATATTCCACAATCTTTGTACGGTTATCCCTTACTGACTGGGCTTTAAAATATTTCGACAGGGCATTTACAGCTTTTGAACCAACTCCGTTCAACCCAACCGCTTTTTTGAACACTTTTGAGTCGTACTTAGCGCCGGTATTTATCTTTGATACACAATCAATCACTTTGCCCAGGGGCATTCCACGTCCGTAGTCCCTTACAGTAACCATTTGATCCTTAATACTTATATCTATTGTACGGCCATGCCCCATTACAAACTCGTCAATAGCATTGTCAATTACTTCTTTAATAAGCACATAGATACCATCATCCTGTGATGAGCCATCGCCAAGTTTACCAATATACATACCCGGACGAAGCCGTATATGTTCTTTCCAGTCTAATGACCGTATGCTTTCTTCAGTATATTTTTCCGTCATTCAGCTAAAATCCTTTCTGGTGCAAATATACTGAAAAGAAACGAAGCTGTAAGGGTTATAGACTCTGAGTTATGAAACGATAAGGGAAAGTTATTCACAATAAAGTAGTTTTTCTCTTTGGTGAAACATCACACATTAAATCTGATATGCAGTAAGTCGCCGTCTTTTACCTCATAATTTTTACCTTCGATAGCAAATTTTCCTGCTTCGCGGCAGGCATGTTCTGAACCAAGGGTAACAAAATCATGATATTTCATGACTTCGGCACGTATAAAACCACGCTCCATGTCGCTGTGAATAACTCCTGCAGCCTTAGGTGCAAGGGTGCCTTTACGTATAGTCCAGGCTCTCACCTCTCTTACTCCGGTGGTAAAAAAAGTTTCAAGGTCAAGGATCTTGTATGCAGCCCTGATGAGTTTGTCAACTCCGGGTTCTTTCAAACCCATGTCCTGAAGAAAAGCCATACGATCATCTTCGCTTTCCAGTTCTGCAATTTCGGCTTCAGCCTGTGCTGCTATTATAAGAATCTGAGTGTCTTCTCCTTCAACGGATTTTATAAAAGCTTCTGTGTATTTGTTACCTGCATTAGCCGATTCAGCATCGGTATTACAAACATAGATAACAGGTTTTTCAGTCAGCAGGAAAAGATCATCAATCACCTGACGGTCATCACCGGTAACTGGTGCGGTTCGTGCCATCCCGAATGACTCAAGATGTTGCCTGAAGATCATCAAAATATCAATTTGCTGTCTGTAAATTTTTTCTCCTGTTTTTGCCATCTTTTCAAGGCGAGCAATCTTTTTATCAATTGATTCAATATCCTTTACCTGAAGTTCAAGTTCAAGGGTTTCCTTGTCACGAACCGGGTCAACCGAGCCATCAAGGTGGGGGAGGTTGGGATCATCAAAACAGCGGACAATATGAATCAATGCATCTGCATTCCGTATATCGGAAAGGAAACTATTACCAACACCTTCGCCATGACTTGAGCCTCTGGCAAGACCTGGAATATCAACAAGTTCAATAGTTGTTGGGACTATCTTCGCCGCCTTAACGAAGTTATTAATTTCATGAAGACGGGGATCTGGAACTTTTACAACACCAATGTTCGATTTATTACTTGTATATGCATATGGGCTGGTAAGTGCCTTTGTATTTGAAACACAATTGAACAAAGTGCTTTTCCCTGAATTGGCAAGACCAATGATTCCACAATGTAAAGGCATAACTATAATTTAAAAAATGCAAAATTACTTAAAAAGCACTATCTTCAGGCGGTAGTAAGAAAAATAAGACGGAGAAAAAGTTAATGATCATTCTTTGGTCTTGACTGGAATGCGACTTTCAGGTTTTTGAAAATGATATAAATGAAGTGCAACAATTATTGCTGTAAAGCCCCAAAAAGGAACTGATAGTTTTTCGGTATCGAGAAAATTATTCAGAAAACCATGAGTAAGATAAGTTATAAGCCCGAGAGTGACTGACAGGCTGATAATACGTATCTCCCTGATATCAGATCTTTTGTATACATTCAGTCCTGTATAAATTACAGCAATTGCAAGCGCAACAAAGGTAAGCATACCTAATAATCCGGATTCAGCCATTGGACCAATATACTCGCTATGTGCATTTCCGACATCACCAAAATTAGTACTGATAATGGTTCTTTCTTTCGAACGCTGATACGGAGCATAAAGAAACTGATAAGTTCCCGCTCCGAAACCAAATACAGGCCGTTCTTTGAACATGCGTATTGCTGATTGCCAGCGGTTTATCCTTTCCAGATTGCTAGCATCAGACGAAATATTGGCAATTGACTGAACATGTTCAACAAAATCGGCTGAGCTATCCTGCTTGTTTTTTGAAAGGTGATCAATTATTTCAAACCTGAAAGTAAAAAAAACTGAAATCAGCACTATTGCACTTATCAGCAGCCACCTGAATTTGATTCTGAAAATAATTATGATGAAAACGCCAGACGCTACGACTACACTTAGCCAGGCAGCCCTGCTATAAGAAAATATCAATGCCATGACCATTATCATTGCAACTAAGAAGGCAGCAAATCTGATCCACGGCTTGTAATTTCTTAATAAACTGAAACCCAAAAAAACCGGAATGAACATTGACATTACAGCACCATAGGCTGTATGGTCATTATAAAATGGCTTCATGACCCAGGTGCCTGCTTTCTCACCAAAACCATAGGTATAATGCCTTAAAGTGGTATATCCTATTACTATAAGTAAAGGAATTGCATAAAGCCAGAAAAACTTTTTAATGTTACGGTAATCCTTAAAAAGCATAATACCAACAAAATACATTGGTATTACAAACCATAGTCTCGACAGGAAGGCTTTTGCTGAAACCAGAAATATCTGGCTTGTCAAGGTGGTAATGAACATCCATATCAGCCCTGCAATAATGAAAACACTTACACTGTGTTTCAGCACTTTTCTGTCGTATCTGTGATCAAAGAGAACTTTAAGGAAAAACAACACTAAAGCCCCCAGCATCAGTGGCTCTACAGGAAGTGAGATCCCTGCATTAAGCTCTAAATTAAGTAATTCTACTGATAAAGGAGTGAGAAAAATGATAAGAAGTATAATTTTATCGAATGCGAAAAGAAAAAACCAGGCAATGATCAAAAATAAGGGAATAGCTGCACCCCAGTAAAATTCCTTGTATATCAGATAGCTGTTCAAAGCAATAAAACAAAAACTCAGAAAATAAACCAAAAATAATCTGGTTTTATCTGAAAGACGGTTTAATGCCATCTTTTCGGCAAGAGTTTTTAATTGCATGTAGCCCAACATGAATCTGAAATTATATTTTTGCAATCAGGATCCTGATTCTGAAGCCAGAAGTATTTTTTGAGATTTCCTGTTAATTTCAATAAAAGCAATTATTACAATGCTGAATATCAATGTGGCAAGTATAATGTTAACAACGATCAGCCAGCGTATAGGGTATGATTTTTTATCGGCAGGAACAGGTTTTGTAACTACAGTAGTATATGTAATATGTTTTTCGGTATTGATCAATGCATTTTCATATTGAATTTTATAATTACCGTATTCAGCAATAAGATCAAAATACCTGTTATTGTATCTGGTCCAAACGTTTCCTTTTTCTTCAATATACTTTTTCCATTTTAGTACTTCCTGAGTATTGATGTTTGAAGCATTATTGCCGTCAACTGTACGCAGGTATCCGCGGGCGATTTCTCTTGACTGATTGGGATAATCAATTATGTCATATTCGGTGCTTAAAATATTTAATACGGCAGCAACCGAATCCAGCTCATGTTGTTTCAATGAGAGAAGATTCTCCATAACGATCAGTCCCTCGCGATATTTTTCGCTATGATTTTTTAAGATAAGGCTATTTGTAAAAGAAATAATTGAATCCACCATGCGGCAGGCTATAATAGGGTCACTGTCGTACACCTCAATCTGAATTGCTTCGTAAGGAGTTTTTTTGATACGCACATTTTTTTCATAAAGTGCCTTCATTACAGTATGGTAATATTTGTAATCAGGACTGATCTTATAGTGTGTGGATAAGTCAAAAGTTTCAATGATGTCATCCATAATTTCCTTTGATCCAAACCATTGCAGCATCTGTTCGGTTTCGCTTTCATCAGAGTAGGCACTCAGGTTAACCGGATATAGTATCGCAAACGATTTATATTTTGGAGTTATTACCAAAGAGCTTGATATAATCACAGCCGCAAGCCCGGCAATAACAGCAATTATCAGAAGATGCCATTTCCATTTCAGAAAAATAGTAATGAGGTTAGTATTACTAAAAAATTTTTCCATCACATCTTTTCAGTTAGTTTTTACTATGTTTCTTAAACGTTCTTTTTTGCTAACAATTGGTATTGAAATAGTCTTATGATGTTCGTCATCTTTCTTTTCCGAACCTTTTAAAACCGTCCTGAAGTTTTCAGCCACCAGTAATGTAATAATACCTATAAGCAGTGTACTGAAAGCAGAAAACAAAACAATAAGCCAGCGTATGGGATAAGATTTTTTTTCAGCTTTTATAGCTTCTTCAACCATAAATTTAAAAGGTAATTGCTGTTCGGCATCCACTTTAGCCTCATCGTAACGGGTTTTAAGAATGCTAAGCTGTTTCTGATCCAGCAATATCTGATCTCGTAACGACACATAAGCACTTCCGTACTTCGAAAGCACTTCAAGTCTCTCCTCCAGAGCCTTTATGCCCTGATTATTATTTCTTGCTATTTCAATTGCAAGTTGTTGGTTGAGCATTTCCGACTGCGATTCATAATCATGCACACCAAGTGTACGAAGCATTGTCAGAGAATCCTCTTTCAGTTTGATCTCATGCTTAAGTTCAAGGTATTGCTGTTCAACTATCTGAAAACCCGGAATTGCTATTTCTTTTCTCATTTCGTTACGAACCGAGTCAACCAGCATGGCTATATAATTGGCAATGTCGGCAGCAATCTGCGGTTCCTTGTCAAGAACAGAGATCTTTACAGCCATGAATTCAGTCCGTCTGAAAGAGATATTTCTTTCATACTCACGCTGTAACCTTGTTTGCTTGTATTTAGCTGATGGATTTATTTTATAATGCTCCATCAGATTGAATTTCTCAACAACATTATTTCTTATCCTGCCCGAATTCAGAATCTGAAGCATGTGCTCAGTCTGGGCTTCCTGCCCAAAATCCAATAGATCATGTTGTTGTCCGGTACGATCAGTAAGCAAAGCTTTTGAAATACTTCCCGATGAAGTAGGATAGAGGATTACAAATGATTTAAATTTCGGTGTTATAAAATAAGGAGAAGAAAAGATCACTGAACAGATAACAGCAATAATGGTAGTAAGAACCAAAGGCTTCCTCCATTTATAAATAAATAGTATCAGATTACCGGAATTGAATTTATTACTGTTTTCTAACGGGTCTGCCATAGCAGTCAGAGAATTAAAGGGAATTAATGAAAGGCAAAAGTATAAAATTTTATGATTCTAGCTTATTCATATTCTTTTAGTATCTCAAATAAAGTTTTGAAACTTAATATTCTGATCAAAAATGAAAAAGCTAAAATAAACAGCATTAGTACAGCAAAAGAGCTAATCCAGCTTAATCCTGAATTAATTGATATCCACCCCATTATTAAAGATCCAAGAGTAAATATTACAATCCGGGCTAAAAAACTGTAATTTATCTTAAACCGGAAGAAATACTGTGCAAGCAGGATCTGAAGCAATGCCGTAATACTCTGGGTAGTAAGACTTGTAATAGCTGAACCTACTGCAAATAATCGGGGAACCAGAACGAGATTCATAATAATGTTCAGGGTCATTCCAAAAGCAGCCACTATGTTCAAATGTTTGAGATTTCCGTTAGCAGTTAGAAGAGTACCAAAAATATAGGTTGTACTTATTGGAATGAATCCGCACATAAGTAATGAAAAAACCTGTGCCGACTGACTTATTCGCAACTCATAAACCTCAGGCAATTCCATTATTCTGGCTGGATAAAGCAGACGCATGATCGGCTCATTATAAAATATAGCTCCCATGGCAACCATAATTGCTGCTATGAATAATAATGAAAACGATAATTTTACAAGTTCATCTATAGGTTGCTTGTGTTTTATCATACGCGCAAACAAAGGCAGCAACAATATCGAAAACAGATAAGCAATCATGTTTACAGCGTCAAGAAGGCGGTAAGCCTGAGCATATACCCCTGATTGCTCATTACCTATGCTGTTTCTCAGTATCTTTTCTATCATTACACTGTCAACCCTGTTGTAAAATGCCATCAGCAAAACAAGTATGGCAAAAGGGAAACTTTTTTTTATTATCATTATGAAAAACAGGCGATTCCAGTATAATTTGCGAAATTCAGCCTTATAAATCACTATAGCAGCGGCTATTACAATAGTTACGAAATAAGCAGCCGTTTGTGAGTATGCAAACCATTCTATTTTGAAAGGTTGGTCGGTTACATTACCCCAAAGCAGAATGCCACAAAACAATATCATCAGCAAGCGGTCCATCACTGAAAGCATGCTGTCAGTTTTAAACATCAGCAACCCCGAAATATTCGATCGCAGATAAAGTATGAATGAAAGCAGGAACTGATTGAATCCCAGTACGGCTAAAAGCGTCATTTGCCGCGCATCGTACTTCATAATCAAACCGACAATGAAAATAACTGCAAAATACACCAGCGACAGTAAAAATTTCAGGATAACAAGTCCCGAAAAATGTTTATGCAGCAACTGATGATGTTGTGCAATATTGCGGTTATTGAAATTGGTGATCCCAAAATCAAGTAAAATATTAAAGATGAATGTAAAATTCAGGATAGTGAAATAAAATCCGTATTCCTCAGCACCTACAGCATTTTGAACTACGCGGTCAATGCCAAATATCCAAAAAGGTTTGACCAGCAGATTTAAAAATAACAGTAGTATAAGATTTGTAAGAAATTTTTTCCGCATGTCAGGCAGTGCTCAGAAGAGTTTTAACAATGAATTTGGTTTTGTGATATCAAATTCAGTAATTTTGTGCAAATGTATTGAATAAGTGTTTCCTATTATAATTCAGAAATTTATTATTTTCACTTTTTAAAACCTTTGTCAATTGAGAATTGCAGTTAATACGCGGCTTCTCTTGAAAAATAAACTTGAGGGAATAGGATGGTTTTCCTACGAATCGCTGAAAAGAATATGCACCCAACACCCTGAACATGAGTTCTTTTTTATTTTCGACCGCCAATGGAGTGATGAGTTTATTTTTTCTGATAATATCACACCTGTATCTTTGTCACCACAGGCAAGACATCCATTGCTCTATTATATCTGGTTCGAACAGAGTATACCAAAGATGCTGAAAAAGCTCAATGCCAATCTGTTTTTCTCACCCGACGGCTATTTGTCTCTTAAAACCGGTGTGAAATCAGTTAACGTATTTCACGACCTGAATTTTGAACATTATCCCGCTGATTTACCGTTTGCCGAACGATTTTTTTACAGGAGATATTTCCCCCGTTATGCACATAAAGCTGCCAGAATAGCCACTGTATCAGAGTATTCAAAACAGGATATCGTAAAAACCTATAAAGTAAACCCCGACAAAATAGATGTGGTTTACAATGGAGCCAATCAGGCATATAAACCACTGAATGATGAAGAAAAGAAGCAGACCATTGATAAGTTTTCCGGAGGTCTGCCATATTTTTTATTCGTGGGTGCTTTACATCCCCGAAAGAATCTGATAAATCTTTTCAGTGCTTATGATATTTTCAGAAAACAGCACACTGAGCCTGTCAATCTTATAATTGTAGGTGCTAAAATGTGGTGGACAAAAGCTATTGAAAAAGCTTATGAGAATATGGTTTTTAAAAATGATGTGATTTTTACCGGCAGATTGAATATCAATGATCTGAAAAATGTTTTTGGTGCTGCATTGGCTCTTACCTATGTATCATATTTTGAAGGTTTTGGAATTCCTATTGTAGAAGCCTTTTATTCTGATACTCCCGTTATCACATCAAATGTTACTTCAATGCCCGAAGTTGCCGGCGATGCTGCAATACTTGTAAATCCGTTCTCTCCATCTTCAATTGCGGAAGCAATGCTTGAGATAGCAAATGATCAGAAGTTGCGGGATCATCTTATTGATAAAAGCAGGCAAAGACGCAAACTTTTCTCCTGGCAACAGACTGCTGATAGAGTTTGGGCTACAATAGAAAAAGCTTTTTAGAAATCTTCTTTCTTTTCCCAAAACCTCAATAAGTCTGTAAAACTTTGTCAGGTAATAATCATCTTTCTTAACCCTCTGTCGTTTTAGTTCGTTTATTTTTTAATCCGGCGGAATTTTTAAAAATTACTTATAAGAACAATTGTTTTTCGATAATTTTATACCGATTGGAAAAATATAACAGACCAATTATCGCTCCGCTCAATTGTTCTGAATGTTTTAACCACCGGCATTAACGATTGTAATTTATAAAACAGCTTGGACTATTTTGTAAATACAATTCGTATTAGTTGTAATTTTACAGCCTTTGTTTTTAATTAAATTCAGTTTCTATGAAAAACAAAAATTACAGAAGCATTTTAATGATTTCTGTACTTGCGTTTTTAGTAATAAATCCGGCAAAAGCACAGGAATACATGCGTATCAACAAAAGCGACGGAACAGTAATGGAAATCGCTATTTCCGACATCCGCAAAATCACATTTGACAATCTCACAGCAGTGCCATTGCAGCACCCGGTTATGCAGCAACTGCTAAAGATGAAACTCTATCCTAATCCTGCAAATGAGTACGTGAACATTAATTACACTCTTGCCGGAACCGGAGTAGTACAAATTGATATTTATTCACTTGCCGGAAAACTTGTTTCAAGCCATTCTCCCGGTAACCGGCACAAGGGTAACTATACCCACCGCTGGCAAACCAAAGGCATTCTCACCGGAACTTATATCTGTAAAATAAGTCAAAATCAAATTACTATAACTGAAAAAGTAATTGTAAAGCATTAAAATCTAAAACTATGAAACACAAATTATTTACTCTTTTCATTATTGCTATTGCAATAACCGGACTTCAAGCCCAGGATTTACAAATTCACAAAACAGACGGAAGCATCATCACCCTGCCTTTGAATGCGATTGATAGCATAACATTTGCCAATAGTGGCATGGGTGGGCATTGGCAACCATGCCCCGGCACCCCCACAGTTACCGACATTGACGGCAACGTTTATAACACCGTGCTTATAGACGACCAATGCTGGATGAAAGAAAACCTGAAAACTACTAAATACCGCAACGGAGCTTCCATTGAATATCCCGGTACAAACAGCAGCGCCTGGCTATATAACACCACCGGCGCTTATGCCTGGTACAATAATGATATATCATGGAAAGAAAAATATGGAGCCTTGTATAACTGGCATGCAGTAAACAATACCAAGGGCCTTTGCCCCGAAGGCTGGCATGTGCCAAGCGATGCAGAGTGGACGCAATTGGTTGATTACGTGGTTTTACAGGGTTATTCCAACGATTATACTGATCCTAATGGTGCCGGCAATGCTCTAAAATCCTGCCGGCAGGTAAACTCTCCTTTGGGTGAAGATTGTGACACATCTGATCATCCACGATGGAAGGAAGATACTAACCATTACGGTTTTGATGAGTTTGGCTTTTCGGCACTTCCTGGCGGCAACCGTTTTAGCGATGGAAATTTCTTCAGCAATGGGTACTACGGTTACTGGTGGAGTTCTACTGAAATCTCATCTTTTTACTCCCGGAGACGGAGTATGAACTATGATCACGGAAACATCTACCGCTACTACGAATCCCCTAATGTCGGTTGTAGCGTGAGGTGCCTTATGGATTAAATTATATTTACCTCTGTGTCAAGATGAATGTTGAAACGGTTAAAAACTGATTCCTTAATTCTTTGAGATAGTTCAAGAATCTCCTTACCACTGGCATTTCCGTAGTTAACCAATACCAAAGCCTGTTTTGTATGAACACCGGCATCACCGATTCGTCTGCCCTTCCATCCGCATTTATCAATAAGCCAGGCTGCAGGTAGTTTTACTCTATCATTACCATTAGGATATGAAGGCAGATCAGGGTGTTTTTCTTGAAGCTCATTAAAATGTGTAACATTAATAACCGGGTTCTTAAAAAAACTGCCGGCATTACCGATTTGCATAGGATCGGGTAGCTTATTACGCCGGATTCTTGAAACCGTATCAGCAACTTCTCTGATGGTTATATTAGAACCGCTGTTCACAAGTTCATTTTTTAAAGCAGGATAGCTGAGATTAGGTTTTGGATGAGTGCTTAATAAAAAGCTAACCGAAATAATAAGGTATCTGTTTTTTAATTCATTTTTAAATACACTGTCCCTGTAGCCAAACCTGCATTCAGGTAAGGTAAAGCGCTTTATTGAAAAATCGCTCATATCAAGGGCTTCGAGATGGCTGAAAACATCTTTTATCTCAGTTCCGTAAGCACCAATATTTTGTATTGGCGAAGCTCCAACAGTTCCGGGGATCAAAGAAAGATTCTCCAATCCACCCCAGTTTTGGTTCACACAATACTGAACAAACGAATCCCAGTTTTCGCCTGCTCCGGCAGTAACCAATATACGTTCATTATCAATCAATTCTTGTTTAATACCTTGAATATCAGCTTTTAGAACAAGTTTTTCAACACTTTCTGTAAACAAAATATTGCTCCCACCTCCAAGTATCAGATATGGTAAAGACCGGACTTCCTTCCCGTTCAAAACTTCCTGTAATTGCTCCGGTTTGGTGATACTGGCAAAAAATAAAGCTTTCACATCAATGCCGAAGGTATTATATTTCCTTAATGAAACGTTATTAAGTATATCCATGCAACCATTGCTTATTAAATTGCATCAAAGATAAGTATTTGTCAAACGTTGGGAATGGAATAAGTAAAATGAAATTTTGGGCAATTTTATATTGATTTTTTGTGAAAAGAAGGGTAATTGTTTCGGTTATCAACGATTTATTTACTGACCGCCGTGTTGACAGAACATGTAAAACCTTGTGCAATATGGGTTTTGAAGTAGTTTTGATTGGACGCAGGTATAATGATAGCCCGGTTTTGCACGAAAGAAACTATATTACATTCAGAATGCATTTAGCTTTCAGGACGGGACCTTTTTTCTACGCCGAATATAATCTGCGGCTGTTTTTCTTTTTGCTTTTTCGCAAAGCTAATATGCTTGTTTCCAACGATCTTGATACACTTCTGCCCAATTTTCTTATACACAAGATAAAACGTATTCCGCTGATTTATGACACTCATGAGTATTTTACCGGTGTTCCTGAACTTGTGAAACGTAAGAAGGTCAGGAATTTCTGGAAAAATATAGAAAAACGGATATTCCCAAAGCTGAAACATGTTATAACAGTGAATGATAATATAGCCGGATTGTATAAAAAAGAATACGGCAATGAAATATTTGTTGTCAGAAATATTCCTGAAAGAATTGAGAATTTTAAAAAGCTTACAAAAGCTGAACTGGGGCTTCCTGAAGATAAAAAGATCATTTTATTCCAGGGAGCAGGGATCAATATAGAGAGGGGGGCTGAGGAAGCTGTTGAAGCAATGCAATATATTGACAATGCGGTACTTATAATTCTTGGAGAAGGCGATGTAATTGATCTGCTTAAAGTAAAGGTTGAAGATATGGGTTTGAACCAAAAAGTGAAATTCATTCCTCGTCAGGCTCCAGAACGTCTTCCTGCCTATACTGAATTAGCTGATCTGGGTCTTACCATGGATAAGGATACCAATATTAATTATCGCTATAGTCTGCCTAATAAGCTGTTCGAATATATCCATGCCGGTGTGCCTGTTTTGGCAAGTAAACTGCCGGAAATAAAAAAGATAATTGAGAAGTATGAAATAGGCGGTTTTATTGATAATCATGAGCCTGAACATATTGCTTTAAAGATGAAGGAAATGCTTGATAATGTACACCTGAGAGAGAAATGGAAACTGAATCTGCAAAAAGCTGCCTCTGAACTGAACTGGGAAAATGAACAAAATATCCTAAAAGAAATTTTTAGTGCTTATGCCTGATAGACATTTACATATCATTTCTTTTAATATTCCTTATCCGGCTAATTACGGAGGAGTTATTGATGTGTATTATAAGCTAAAAGCACTTCAGGCTCAGGGCGTCAAGGTTCATCTTCATAGCTTTAAATACGATCGTGAGGCAAATGGCAAGCTTGCTTCAGTATGTCATAAGGTTTATTATTACAAGCGCCGTATCGGTTTGAAAAGCACACTGAGTTTAAAACCATATATTGTTGCCAGCAGACGCTCTGATGAATTGCTCAATAATTTGTTAAAAGATGAGCATCCAATTTTATTTGAAGGGCTTCATAGTTGCTATTATCTTGACCATCCTAAGCTCAAAGACAGAATAAAAATATATCGCGAAAGTAATATTGAGCATCATTATTATTACAATCTGGCAGGAGCAGAGCGAAATCTTCTGAAAAAAGCATACTTTCTGGGTGCAAGTATTAAACTGAAGTATTATCAAAAAGTGTTAAAACACGCTGATTTAATGCTTACTGTTTCAAAAGCTGATACACAATATCTGCAAAAATATTTTCCAAACAACAGGATAATCCATCTGCCAAGTTTTCATCCAAACGATGAGTTGAATATCCTACCGGGCAAGGGTTCATATATTCTTTACCATGGAAACTTATCGGTTCCTGAAAATACTGTGGCGGCTGAGTTTCTTGTCAGAGAAGTTTTCAGCGATTCAGATCTTCCATTGTATGTTGCCGGTCTGAACCCTCCTGATTCATTGATTAAAACCATAAATAATTCCTCTAACACCAAACTTATCGCAAATCCTCCTGATAATGAAATGTTTGACCTGATAAGGAATGCACAGATCAATGTATTGGTAACATTTCAGGGTACGGGCTTAAAATTGAAACTACTGAATACCTTGTATAATGGTCGTCATGTGATCGTGAACAAAACCATTCTGAATGGTACCGGCCTTGGTGAATTTTGTACAGTAAGAGAAACAGCCGATTCAATTGCACAAAGTGTTAAAGAATTATTTGAAAAGGATTTTGATAATGGTGAAATAAAGCGCAGGAATGCCCTGCTTAATGGGGATTATTCCAATAAGCAGAATGTCAGGAAGTTAATCAATTATATTTTTGGGGATTAAATGCACTCTTCCATTCTCGCACTTCAACATTCTTGATGGATATTTTCTGATCAGGACATAATTATGAGTAGCCATCAAAACAGCCCTTCCTGTACTACTAATATCAAAAAGCAGTTCCATTATTCCTTCTGATGTTTCAGGATCAAGATTTCCGGTAGGTTCATCAGCAAGAAGTATTTCAGGGTCGTTGATCAATGCCCTGGCAATTGCAAGGCGCTGCTGTTCGCCACCAGAAAGCTGATGAGGCATTTTAAATCCTTTGGTACCAAGGCCTACCTTAGCCAATACATCATTAATTCGCTGTTCCATTTCAGTTTTATTCTTCCAGCCTGTAGCCTTCATAACAAAAAGCAGGTTATCGTTAACGCTACGGTCTGTCAGCAGTTGAAAATCCTGAAAAACAACACCTAATTTTCTTCTCAGTTGTGGGATGCTTTTACGTTTAAGTCCGGTAAGATCAAAACCGGCAACATTCACATAACCTTCGGCAGCAGGCAGATCGGCATAAAGTACTTTAAGCAGACTGCTTTTTCCGGTACCGGTTTTTCCTATGATATAAACAAATTCACCTTTATTGATTGTTAGCGAAACCTGAGAAAGAACCAAAATATTTTTTTGGAAAATAGATACGTTATTTAATTCGATTATTGTGTCAAGCGCCATGATAACAATTTACTAAAGCGGCAAAAATACAAAACGCAGAAGGAATTATGAAGTGCTAACAGTAAATTATGGGTCAAAATATTGAAAAACTGTATTTATTTGATTTTTAACCGAAATTTCCGGATTAGAACCCATTATTACAAAACTATGTCTGTGATTTTTATAATGTATATAAAAAAAGTGCCCAGGTTGTTAGTAAGAAGATCAGTAGTGATTTCCTGGCTCACTTCATGCTTCTTTGCAATTACTATTCAATAAAGTCATACCAGGTATCAATCCACCTGTCGCCGGTAATAAAGAAATTTCCGTAACTATCCCATTTTGAAAGTATTTGCTTTTCCTTCATTTGCTGATTCGTCAGCCCATTATTTTTTGCTTCTGTCATTACTTCAACCGATAGCTCAAGGTTAGTCAGCCATTCCCTAAGTTGCTCCATGCTATAAACAGGTCCGTGACCTCCAACAACGATAGCATCCGGAGGAAATTTTTCAAGTATCCATTTTATATTCTGCAGGTAAACCACTGGATTTCCTCCCTGTGATGTATCTACAAAAGGAAAATTATCGGCAAATAACAAATCGCCCAGAACGAGAACATTTGATTTGCTAAAATAAATGATGATGTCTCCTGCAGTATGTCCACCGGGCAGATGATAAATATTGAGGGTCTGACCGTTAAAATCCATATTCAGGCTTCCTTCAAAAGTAAAATTAGGAATTGCATGTTGCGGCATAGGTTCGGGAATTTTATCACCTTGTTTGCGGTCAAAAGCAAGCCATTTTTTAACTGAATGATGCGCTATGATAGTGGCATTCTTTCCAAGCTCTATATTACCTCCAGTATGATCAGCATGTATATGAGTGTTTATCAAATACTTAACAGGCTGGTCACTAATTCGTTTTAAAGTATCAATTAGTTGAGTAACAGTTTGCTCATACGCAGCATCAATAATCATAAGTCCTTCTTCTCCGGTGTAAGCTACAACAGTTACGACATCACCAACAAAGAGACGATGAATCCCCGGAATCAATTCTGAATGGCTAATATGCATTTTGGCATAATCATGCTGAGCCGCGGCAAATAAAGGAATTAACGTAAGAATTATAAGCAGCCTTTTCATGGTAGTTGGTATTTTTCTTTTTACAATATTTAAAGGTTCAACAAAATTAGTCATTTATTTAAATGGTCTTATCAAGTATTCAAATCAGATTTCAATAAGTCCTGATTTCATTTTGTTTCACGAAATCTGGTTCATAACGAAAATAAAACATATTTAACTTCCTATTCTGTATTTGAAATAGGGCAGTAGTGATTTTGGCATAAAATGTTTTTACACTTGAAATTGTTTAAGCCAGCATTATAAATGAAATTATAAGAACTCGAATTTTGAATTTTAATTTACAAATATAAAGGCAATCCAGTTTTCCAATATACATATGTTAATTAAAACAGTTTGCATTAATAACATTTGTAAAACACAATTGTAAACATAATAATTGAACACTATATCAATGTATATTAACGCATAAGGTTAGTTTATAAACTTTTTTGCCACTTTTTATTCTCAAGATCAATAAGCTACCTCAATATACATATGTTAATTATTATTTTTTAATTAACGAATTAATTATTACATAAACTTAATATACAGATTCTCAGATTTTTATATTAGTTTAGTGAAAGCATTCATTTAAAGTTAAGAAAGGATATATGATTACTTTGTATTCATAAGAAAGAATTTACTAATAATTGATAATCAATGATATAATATGAATCAGCAATTTACGGTCCGAATTATTAATCCAAATAAAGAATGTTACATTTGTAAACTATAAAATATTCTTAAGTTCTGAATTATTTTTTACTTTTGTGAACTCATTGATTATTTAAAAAGTTAACATTGTGAATAACAGGATTAAACAAATAATGGCAGAACTAAATCTCAGCCCATCAGTTTTTGCTGATACAATAGGTGTGAAAAGAGCAAGTGTTTCACATATACTTTCTGGAAGAAATAATCCAAGTCTTGATTTTGTTCAGAAAATCCTTGCTAAATATCCTGCTTTAAATCCTGACTGGATATTATCAGGCTCAGGGAATATCTGGAGAGAAGGAGAAATGCTGGATAATGTTACCAATAATAATATTACAACTAAATCCAGAGAAGCGCCAAAACTTGCTCATTTATTTAAAGATACGGAGGAACAAAAAAGTTTTTCCACAAAAACTCTGGCTTCAAAGTCTGTTGATACCAGACAGAAAACCGACAGAATTGAAAGCAAAGAAAAACCGAAAGAAATTCCAGCTAAAGAAGAACCATCTTCTAAATCAGGAAAAAAAGTAGTTAAAGTCATCATTCTATATAATGATAACACTTTTGAGGCTTTCACTGATATTTGACAGTTGGATGACTAAGGTTCAGATATTCAGTGCTTTGAAACTTAAAAAGTTTCTATCTTGATCACATCAATACCTTTCAAGAGCCGAGAAAAAATAATTACATTCACGATCAGCGCTTGCATCACTATCGGAACCATGAACTGCATTTTCCTGAACCGATTTGCCAAATAATTTCCTGATACTTCCTTCAGGAGCCTGCGCAGGGTTAGTAGGACCAATTAATGCCCGATATTCTTCAACAGCATTTTCTTTTTCAAGAATTGCAGCAACAATTGGTCCGGAAGACATAAACTCCACTAAAGAATCAAAAAATGGTTTCCCTTTGTGTTCGGCATAAAAACCAGAAGCAAGTTCTGAAGAAAGGTGAATTAGCTTTAACGCCCTGATCTTAAAGCCATTCTCAAGAATTATGGAAATAATTTTACCAGTGTATTGTGCTTCAACAGCACTGGGTTTTATCATTGTAAATGTTTTGTTGCCAGCCATTATATTATAAGATTTAAAGAAATAAAATATATTGTTTCAGAAAATTAGAATAACTTTGCAAATCTGGTATAAAACGTTGCAAACATAATAGATTTTATTTGTTCCGTTATATTCTCTGACTAATGCTTTCTTATGCAACTACCCAATCAATTTGATGAAACAAAGGCTTCTGTCCTCGCTGAAAAAATTAAACGATCGCAGTCTATCTTAATTACATCACATTACAATCCTGATGGTGATGCTGTTGGTTCTTGTCTGGCACTTTATCATTATCTGAAAACAGCTGGTAAAAAGACAAAAGTATTAATACCCAATGTTATACCTGATTTTTTGCTTTGGCTCGAAGGTGCAGACAAGATTATTATTTATGAAGACCATCCGGGAAAGGCAGATAAATTAATTGAGTCAGCCGATTTGATTTTTAGCGTCGATTATAATGATTTTAAAAGGACAAAACTTTTTGAGGATCAGCTTCATAATTCAAAAGCCTTTAAAGTGCTGATCGATCATCATTTAAGTCCTTCGAATAGCTTTGATCTTATACATTCACGAATTGAGGTTTCATCAACTGCCGAACTGGTTTATGAATTGATAGTTGCTCTTGAAAATGAAGATATTATCAACAAGAATATTGCAGAATCCTTATATGTCGGTATAATGACCGATACGGGTTCTTTTAGTTTTTCATGCAATTATTCTGCTACGTTCAGTATTATTGCCGGTTTGATAAAAAAAGGGATAAATGTTGAAAAAATCCATCAACTGGTTTACGATACTTATTCAGAAAACCGTTTAAGACTACTTGGATTTTGTTTGAGTGAGAAGCTGGTGGTACTGAAAGATTTTGCTACAGCATATATTTCTTTGGCAAAGCACGAACTGGATCAATTTCAGTTCCAGCCTGGCGATACTGAAGGCATTGTAAATTACGCTCTTTCAATTGAGAATATAGTTTTTGCTGCTCTCTTTATTGAAAAGGAAGATATTGTACGGATTTCTTTCAGGTCAAAAGGTGAATTCTCTGTTAATGAATTTGCTCGTACGCATTACGAAGGTGGCGGGCATAAAAATGCAGCAGGAGCTGATTCTGAAAGATCACTTGATGAAACTATTACTGATTTTGTAGAATTGCTGCAAGATTATAAAGAAGAGTTGCAAAATCTGGTTGCCGAACACAAACTATGAAATTAAACTATTATTTAAGTTAAAAGACCTATTTACTTTATTTAAAATTACTTGACATGATGAAAATTATAATTGTCGGCTCAGGTTATGTAGGCCTTGTTACAGGAGCTTGTTTTGCCGAACTTGGTATTGAAGTTATTTGTGTTGATATTGATAAAGAAAAAATAGAAAAGTTAAGGAACGGTATTTCACCTATTTATGAACCCGGACTTGATGATTTGTTGAAAAACAATATTAAACGTGATAGACTTACTTTCACTACTGATTTATCATCTTGTGTTAATGATGCTGACATAATTTTTTCGGCAGTAGGAACCCCTCCGGATGAAGACGGAAGTGCTGATTTGCAGTATGTTCTTGAAGTTGCCCGAACTGTGGGAAAATATATGAATAAGTATCTTATTGTTGTTACTAAAAGCACCGTGCCGGTGGGTACAGCTAAAAAAGTTAGAAAAACAATCCAGGAAGAACTTGATAAACGTGGTGAGAAATTAACTTTCGATGTGGTTTCAAATCCCGAATTTTTAAAAGAAGGTGCTGCAATTGACGATTTTATGAAACCCGATCGCATTGTCATCGGTGTGGAGTCGGATAATGCAAAAGAAGTAATGTCAAGGCTTTACCGTCCTTTCACACTAAATAATCATCCTGTTATTTTCATGGATGTTCCTTCGGCAGAAATGACCAAATATGCTGCTAATGCTATGCTCGCAACACGTATTAGCTTCATGAACGATATTGCAAACCTCTGTGAGCTGGTTGGAGCAAATATAAATATGGTTCGAAGAGGAATAGGAAGTGATACACGTATAGGGCAAAAATTCCTTTATTCCGGCATAGGATACGGTGGCTCTTGTTTCCCAAAAGATGTAAAAGCATTGATTAAAACCGGAGAAGAAAATAATTACAAATTGCGGATAATTAAAGCAGCCGAAGATGTGAATGAGGAGCAGAAAGCAATACTCTTTCGTAAATTCCAGGATTATTTCAAAGGCGATATAAAAGGCAAAACTGTTGCTTTATGGGGTTTGTCGTTTAAACCACAAACAGATGACATGCGTGAAGCTCCGGCTCTTGTACTTATTGACAAATTAATAAAAGCCGGTTGCAGTGTACAGGCTTATGATCCTGCAGCTATGGAAGAGGCTTATCGTCGCTTAGGCGATAAAATTAAATACAGTAAGGATCCATACGATGCTTTGATTGATGCAGATGCTTTAATGCTTGTTACTGAATGGATTGAGTTCAGATTCACGAATTATAAAGTCATGAATAAGCTTATGGCAAATCATGTTATATTCGATGGCAGAAATATTTATGATATGCATGAGGCTAAAGAAGCAGGTTTTGATTATTATTGCATAGGTTTAAATACCAATGAATAAGACTTAATTTTCAACGCATGAGAAAACGAATTTTAGTTACGGGTGGTGCTGGCTTTCTGGGATCGTATCTTTGTGAAAGATTACTTAATGAAGGCAATGATGTGGTTTGCCTTGATAATTATTTCACCGGGCAAAAACAAAATGTGGTTCATTTGTTAAATCACCCTTATTTTGAATTGGTCCGACATGATGTAACTATGCCATACTTCGTTGAAGTTGATGAAATTTATAATCTGGCTTGTCCGGCTTCTCCAATCCATTATCAGTATAATCCCATAAAAACTATGAAAACTTCGGTGATGGGTGCAATAAATATGCTTGGTCTGGCTAAACGAGTAAAAGCAAGAATTTTACAAGCATCTACAAGTGAAGTTTATGGCGATCCTGAAGTACATCCTCAGCCTGAAGAGTATTGGGGACATGTTAATCCGATAGGAGAGAGGGCTTGTTATGATGAAGGGAAAAGAGCTGCCGAAACCCTGTTTGTTAATTATCACAGGCAAAATGGTGTTAAAATAAAGATTGTCAGAATTTTTAATACTTATGGACCAAGAATGCACCCAAACGATGGGAGGGTAGTATCAAATTTCATTGTTCAGGCACTTCAGAATAAGGATATCACCATTTACGGTAATGGCCTCCAAACCCGAAGCTTCTGCTATGTTGATGATCTGATTGATGGAATGATAAGAATGATGAACACCGATGATAAAATAACAGGTCCTATAAATCTTGGTAATCCGGGAGAATTCACCATTCTTGAGCTTGCGCGCAAAATAATAAGTTTATCAGATTCAAAATCACAAATTAAATATATGCCCCTACCGGCTGACGATCCTATGCAGCGCCAGCCTGATATAAGCAAGGCTAAAGCCATTTTGAACTGGGAACCGGATCACAATCTTGAAGATGGTTTGCTAAAAACAATAGCGTACTTTAAAGAAACATTACAACTCTGAAGCTATGAAGCAGATCCTGGTAACTGGCAGCAACGGCCAGCTTGGCAATGAGATTAAGCATCTTGCCGGCTCTTTTGCCAATATGGAATTCATTTTCACTGATCTAAATGAGTTGGATATTAGTAATGCTGATGATTTAAAAGACTTTTTTAAGAACAAACACATTGACTTTCTGATAAACTGTGCTGCTTATACAGCAGTTGACAAAGCTGAATCTGAGCCAGAAAAGGCTTTTCTAATCAATGCTTTTGCACCGGCACTACTGGCTGAATGCGCTGTGGAATATGGATACACTCTGGTGCATATTTCAACGGATTATGTTTTTGATGGCAAAAGCTACAAGCCTTATGTTGATTCTGATCCCGCAAATGCTACTTCAGTTTATGGAAAATCAAAATTTGAGGGTGAACAGGCAATCCTGAAATCAAAAGCCAATGCATTGATCATCAGAACATCATGGATGTATTCAATTTATGGGCACAATTTTGTGAAGACAATTTTACGACTTGCCGAAGAAAAACAGGAGCTGAAAGTTGTTTCTGACCAGGCAGGTTCTCCAACTTATGCTACAGATCTTGCAAAAACTATCTTACAAATCATTGAATCTGATTCTGTTACTGGAACTAAAATATACCATTATTCCAATGAAGGCATATGTTCATGGTATGATTTCGCCAATGCTATTGTTAAAATTGCCGGTTTAAACTGCAAAGTCTTTCCTGTTAAAACATCTGATTTTCCCACTGCTGCTGCACGTCCACATTACAGTGTGATGGATAAATCAGCAATAAAAAGAGATTATAATCTGGAAATCCCATGGTGGTATGATAGCCTGAAAGTATGTATTGAGTTGTTGAAACAAGTAAAAGATTGAGTTAGTAAACTTTTAAGCAGTCTACCTGAAGGTTTGCTTAAACAATATAAGCGGTGATCAATAATAATGAGTTTCAACAATTGGTTGCCATAGTTGCCTGTACTTTTCATTTTCTTTTCCAATACACACCGCATCCAAAGCGCATATATCATGTGGATCGTGAGCCACTATCTGGTTGAATGTACAAGGATCTTTTTCGCATTTCCCAACCTGACATAAAAGATCATTATGGCAGCAACTTCGTCCCAATGACCAGAAAAAATCATTAAGTCTGACAATTGACATTCCTGACTCAGCAGCAATTATTCGTAATGCTTTAATACATGCCGTTCTGACTTTTGTATCAGTAGTCACTGGTTTACGCCGGCGAAGATTATTAGCAAGTCTTTGACTTAGAATATCAACACATCCAAGCCGGAGTAAAACTCTTTGCATGTGATAATCCATGATGGGTACAAAATTCTCAGGATCTTTTACTTTTATCAAACCTGCGTCACCTAACAATTTTATCAGAAAAGTACTTTTTTTCTTTAACGGATCGGAATAGGCTTTAAAATTTGATAATTGCTCATATAAACTATTATTGTTTTTTGAAATCAATGTATTTTTCGATGATAATATAAGGTTCTTAATGCTCCCGTTATACTTGTTCTCAAGAAAATAATCAGCTTCGGCAAGAAAAGATGCCCGCTCTCCAATACGATCAAGTGTTGTATTCAATGGATTGCAATCGTCAGAAAACAATGAAGCCAGACGATTACACAGATTACTAAATGACATTGAACATACTATTCCACGCTGCAAAAATGGTGAATTGCTTTTCCCAAGTTGAACAAACATATGTTCAATATATTCCCATCCCCAAAGATTGAGCTTTCTGTTATATAATTTATGGGTTTGGTGGCAAATGGCAACAGAATAAAAATAGGTTCTAAGCCTGGTTTCTTCAGGGGCTTTAAAGTTAAGGAATTCACGATCGTAAAATGATTGTCTGATCTTAATTCCTTTAATATGCTTAGCGACCTTTAAACACTGGTCTTTGTTTAGTGATACCATTGCAGCCATATTATAAAATATTTAATGTTTTGTATTAATATTCTCAGCCATTAAGTTGATGCTTCCCGTCCAGATTCTTCATCCGTTTTAATTGTACCATAATACAATGCCCTGTAATAATATTCAACTCATTTGCTTTGCCAAAATCTATTATCTCCTGATTTTCAGCTCCTTCTTGTAGCCAAAAGTTTTTTATTCCCAAACCTTTTGCCTGTTTAATCAACTCCAATGATTGTTCAGGAGGGGTTACAAGTACAAGAGCATCAATGTTTTGAGGTAAATCCTCAATACTGCGGTAACATTTGTAACCTTCAATTTCATCAGTATTTTTATTCACAGGGAAAACCTGATAACCATATTTTAAAAGCTTCTTGAAAACAATATTACCATACTTTTTTTTGTTTCTCGACACACCACCAACAGCCATTCTTTTGTAGTTAAGAAAAGCTTTGATACTCTCATTAACAGATTGAAGGTTTTCAGGTTTCATCGCCTATAAACAGATTATACTCAAATTCGGGTGCATTTATCATGTGACGCTTTACAGCACAATTATTGGCAGTATGAATGATCGCATCTCTGTATTTCTCCGGAAATCCTTCAGGAAGATGTATATCGAAACTAATTTTACCAATCAATCTAGTTTGTGGATTGGTTTCCATTTTCTGGGTTATTACAATGTTCTGAGTGTCAATATTACGTTGGGCACAAAACGATTTAATATATATACCAACGCAGGTTCCAATCGAAACAAGAAAGAAATCGAATGGGGCAGGAGCGCTTCCATCACCGCCTGAAAAAGCAGGTTGATCGGTCATAATATTGAACCCTTTGTACTCAGCCAACACTTTAAGGCCTCCGGGAAAAGTTATTTTCATACTAGTAATTTATAGTTTTAATGATTAGTGCTCAAAAATAATGATTTTAAATTAAATATTGCCTAGTTTTATAATATATTCAAGGCTGGCAGGGCCTTCATTAAAAAGCAGATCAAGAATACTAAGATCAGGATGAAAAGGATACTTATGACTGAAGACTTGAGTATAAACCGAAAAATAATCTTCTGAATGAAATTGCTTTCCAGGACTTATTTCATTCCGTAAATCAGTATAACTATCCGGATTATGGTAATAAGTATCAGTAAACAAAGCCTTTGGATCAAAGCCAAGCAATTCTGAAATTAAATTTAATAATGCATTATTCAGTTCTAAAAGTAGATCATGTGATTCATACAGAACTTTTTCTATCCTTTCTTTATAGAAAAGATAAAACGGGGACGAGTTATAGGCTGTTTGAATTGAGCGCATATGTTGTCGTTTCCAGTCGTAATGTGATGAAACTTCAATTTCAAGAGTTTTTGAATGATGCCCGTATGGTTTTTTAACTGGGATACTAAGTATCTGCAACCCGTTAGGTCCAAGGATATTACATCGGTTTCGGTAAGTTTGCTTTACATATGTTTCGTGAACTTCAATAGTTGTTGTGGTAGCCTGAAATACAGCCGCAATCCAGGAAATTGGCGGGAAATACGCAGTTGATAACAAAACATGATCTGACATAGTTTTAGTTTCATCCTAATGCAAAAATATCAAAATTGCTTATAATCTCGACCTTACCAGAGAATACAGTATTGCAGGTTGCTACAAAAAAAACAGAAAATCAATGGTACTGATTTTCTGTTTTTGATTTTTTAAATTATAAAAGTCTTAGCTTTACGGGTACAAACCTTTTCTCATTTCATTAGCTACTTGTAACTATAGTTTTATTTAAAAGAATTTCATCAATAGCTTGTCTCAATGTTTCTTTAGGCAAAGCACCTGCTGCCATTTGAGGTTGCGCATCAAGCGGGCAGAAAAGAAGTGAGGGAATGCTTCGAATACCAAAAACAGCTGCAAGTTCCTGTTCAGTTTCAGTGTCAATTTTATAGATATTGATTTTGCCCTCATATTCTTTTTCTAATTCTTCAAGTATGGGCGCAATTATTTTGCAGGGTCCACACCAGTCAGCATAAAAATCAATAAGAGCCGGCAATTTACCTTCAAATTTCCATTCCTTATTATTTTCGTAATCAAATACTTTCTCGAGAAAAGTTTTTTTGGTTAAAAATTCCATTTTGATCTATTTTATTGTTTTTCAATTAATTAGGGTTGTTATTTAATTATTATTCGTTAATCCTGTGAAAGTAAAAAGTTGTCAATTACCTGTTTTATAGTTTCTTTTGGTAATGCTCCCTGGCTCATTTGTGGTCTGCCCTGTGCAGGAATAAATAGCATAGAAGGAATGCTACGAATAGCAAAAGCGCGTGCAAGATCCTTTTCTTTGTCGGTATCAACTTTATAAATCACAATTTTTTCTGAATATTCTTGAGCAAGCTCATCCAGAATAGGAGCTACAAGGCGACAAGGAGCACACCAATCAGCATAGAAATCAACAATGGCAGGTAATTTACCTTCATAAATCCATTCATTTGGATTGGCTTCATAATTATAAACACGGTCAATGAATTCCTGCTTTGTGAGTTTTACTACCTTAACTCCTTCAGCAACAACGGATTTGGCTGTTTGATTATTTTCAGCTCCTGAACCGGCACAACCGGTTGAAAAAACTGCAATACTAAGGGCTAATGTTAAAAAAATGTTCTTCATTTGTGTTAAAATTAAATTTTTTGCAAAAGTATAAAAATTTAAATAAATCGCAATAATATCACTAAATTTGCAAAATAAACATGCAGAAGCTAATTTTGTTCATTAGCATTTATTGTGAATCAGTTTATAAAGCAATGCACAGGATTATATCTATATTTAGCTTTTAAACTAAAGCAAAGTACAAAGACTTGATATTATGCAACTTAAAGAATTATTTTCAACTATTGACCCTAACAAATTTACATCTAAGTTTTCAGCTGAGGAACGATGCCTTGAATTTCTTGCCAATGAAAAATGGGATAAAGGGTTCGTATGTAAAAAATGTGGCCACACAAATTATTGCAAAGGCAAAACACATTTTTCCAGACGCTGCACCAGATGTAAATCTGATGAATCGGCAACCGCCCATACTCCTTTCCATGGATGTAAAATACCCATTACTATTGCTTTTCAGATGGCATATCAGATTTGTATTCAACCTGACATATCATCATATAGACTTGCAGAAGAACATGATATCCGGCAAATGACCTGCTGGAAATTAAAAAAGAAGATATCTGAGTGCCTTACCCAAAACCCTGATTAATTCAATAAATCAATGTTTCATTTTTTGTTTTAAACTGCTTCAATATTGATAATTTTGTAGTTTTACATTATGAAAATTCTCAAGGCAATAACTTCCTTTTCAGTATTAGTCCTATTACTTGCATCTTGTTCCAGTCCTTTCGAGAAGCTTGATTCAAAACAAGTGTTTCGCTACAATGAGTCATCAAATATTACCTCGCTTGATCCTGCTTTTGCACGAAGCCAATCAAACATATGGGCTGTGAATCAGATATTTAATGGATTATTACAGCTTAATGAGCATCTTGAGATTGAACCTTGCATTGCTAAATCCTGGGAATTGTCAGATGACGGAAAGACTTATACCTTTTATTTGCGTACCGATGTTTATTTTCACGATTCCCCGTGTTTCACTGGTGGCAAGGGCAGAAAAGTAATTGCTTCGGATGTGGTCTACAGCTTTAATCGGATTATAGAGCCTAAACTGGCTTCACCGGGTGCATGGATTTTCAGAAATATTAAAACTGGTAGCGATGGCTTGCCAATGATTCACCGGAAAAATGATTCAGTACTTGTTATTGAGCTCCAAAAACCTTTCCCGCCGTTTCCCGGACTGCTTACAATGCAGTATTGCAGTGTATTACCTCATGAAGCTGTTTCATATTTTGCTGACGATTTCAGACGCAATCCTGTTGGAACCGGTCCCTTTTATTTTGCTATGTGGAAAGAAGGGGTGAAACTGGTACTTTTGAAAAATAATAATTATTTTGAATCCGAAAATGGAGTTGCATTGCCTTATCTTGATGCTGTGGCAATATCATTTATAGCTGATAAGCATACAGCTTTTCTGGAGTTCATTAAAGGCAAACTAGATTTCATGTCCGGAATTGATGCCGGATATAAAGACGAATTACTTACCCAAAGTGGGGAGCTTAATCCCAAATATGCCGGAAAAATTAAAAAGATTACCAATCCTTACCTGAACACCGAATACCTTGCTTTTCATATTAACCCGGATTTATCTCAGAATCAGAACAATGTATTGCTTTTACCTGAAATACGAAAGGCTATAAATCATGGTTTTGACCGCAAAAGAATGATACGATTTCTTAGGAATAATATCGGGCAACCCGGAATTTACGGTATGGTACCTCCTGGTTTGCCATCATTTGACAGTAATCTTGTAAAAGGATATGATTACGATCCCGATAAGGTTTTTGAATTGCTTGAAAAAAGTGGTTTTCCCGGAGGTAAAGATTTACCAGATATTACCATCGCTACCAATGCAACCTATCTGGATCTGACCCGATATATTCAGCATCAGCTTAATGAATTGGGGTTTAAAATAAAAATAGATGTTAGCCCTCCTGCAACTCTACGTGAATTAATGGCGCACGGAAGGTCTCCATTTTTTAGAGCTTCATGGATAGCTGATTATCCTGATGCCGAGAATTATCTTTCACTTTTTTATTCTAAGAATTTTACTCCGGTTGGACCTAACTACACTCATTTCAGATCAGATAATTTTGACCGTTTATATAACCTTGCTATGCATGAAACCAACGATAGCATTAGGTTTACCTATTACAGAAAGATGGATCAGTTGGTTATGGATCAGGCTCCGGTAGTGGTTTTATATTATGATCAGGTTCTTAGATTTATTCATAATAATGTTGAGAATTTGGATAATAATGCCATGAATTTACTTGTATTGAAAAGAGTTAAAAAAAATAATACCTGAGTCAAAAGCATATTTTTAGTTCTAATAGAATACATTGATCTATTGATGGTTACCACTTGATTTTACATAATTAATTATTATAGACTTTATTTGAATTAAAATTTTTAGATAATATTTAAAATTCTTCCTTATTTTTACAGTTTCTATAAAAAAGGAAAGGATTCAGATAGCACCTTTGTATATTTTATAACAAATCAATGGTATTGTGGGGCTTATAACGAAATTAAGGTTAAAACGCGGAATTAATATTTTAAGAAAGAACGCTGAAATAATTCAGAACGAATGGGAATTAATTAGCCTGTCGAAAGCAAGTTCTATTGTTTTGCTTTATGAAATTTCAGAATCAACCATTCCTGAGGCTATCCAACAATTTGCAAAATCACTGGTTGACAAAAATAAAAAGGTGTATCATGTAATTTATTATACAGGAAATCCCAAACTACTGACTTTATATACTAATTTCCGGCAATTTATCTTTACACGCAAGGAGCTAAGTTATTGTTTTTTACCACCTGCGAATATAATTAACATGTTAAGCGAAATTGACGCAACATATTATATTGATATTAATTTAACTGAAAGCTTTCCGCTCATATATATTACAGCATTGTCGAATGCCAGGCTTAGAATTGGAAGAGAAAGCAATTTGCGACTTGAATATTATAATCTGCTAATTGACCAGAAAACTGAGGATCAGCAGGCTTTTCTGGATCACCTGATACATTATTTAAAAATATTAACAACATCTTCAAATGACTAATTTTTTAATTGGAACCGGAGTTGCCATTGTTACTCCGTTTCACAAACATGGTACTATTGATTTTAGTTCTTTCGAAAAAATGATAGAACATGTAATCGCCAATAAGGTGGAATATATTGTTGTTTTGGGCACTACGGGCGAATCAGTCACACTGAGTAAAGATGAGCGTAATGCTATAATTCATTTTTCTATTGAAACCATTAATAAAAGGGTGCCACTGGTTGTGGGAATAGGAGGTAGCAATACCCAGTCAATTATTGATTCGATAAAAGAATGCCCTTTTGAGGATATTAATGCTATTCTATCTGTTGCCCCTTATTACAATAAGCCTCAGCAACGCGGACTTTTTATGCATTATAAGAATATTGCCACTGTTTCACCAGTACCAGTGATCCTTTATAATGTACCAGGGCGTACGAGTTTAAACATGAGTGCTGAAACTACATTAAAACTTGCGCATGAGTTAAAAAATATCGTTGCCATAAAAGAAGCTTCCGGGAATATATCGCAGTGCATGGAAATTATCAAGAACCGGCCTGCAGGATTTAAAGTTATTTCAGGAGACGATATTTTGACTTTACCTCTATTGGCTCTTGGCGCTGATGGTGTTATCTCGGTGGTTGCCAATGCCTTTCCTGCTGAGTTCTCAGAAATGGTACGACTTGCTTTAAAAGGAAATTTTGATAAGGCACGTGTTATTCATTATCAGCTGACTAATATTATTGAAACCCTTTTTGTTGATGGAAATCCTTCAGGTATTAAGGCAGCTCTTTCAATTTTGGGGCTTGTCCAGAATAATCTGCGTTTACCTTTGGTAAAAGTTAGTCAGTCAGTTTTCAGGCAAATCGAAAACCAGATTTCTGTAATAGTTAAAACCGGATAATTAACATTGCCATGAACCTAGGTTTCAACATGAAAGCATACAAATTGCAAAAACTAAACTTAATATTATTTTCGTTCATTATTTCAGTTTCACTTTATTCTCAGGATATTGATTCAATTTTTAGAGTGAGGGGAGAAAAATATTTTGGTTTTGTTTTAACATCTGAAATGAGACCGGATGATTTTACAAATATGTTTTCAATTGATGGGGCTAAAGGTGACACCATTATTGCAAATGCCGGCTTAGAGCAGTTTAAGAAATTCCTTGAACTTGGTATTCCATATTTCTTCCTTCCTCATCCATCTGAACAAATTGATTTTGACGCCGTTAACATTCATCACTCAAACCAGCACACTAACTGGAATTTTTACCCCGATTATGATTTCTATCTGGAAATAATGAGTGACTTCAGTGTTAACTATCCAGAAATATGTCAAATCCATGAAATAGGGACCTTAGTAAGTGGACGAAAGCTTTTAGCAGCACGGATTTCAAAAAATGTTGGTTCTGAGAGTGACAAACCAAGATTTTTATATACTGCTACCATCCATGGTGACGAGCTTACCGGATATGTTTTAAGTCTGCAATTAATTGATCATTTGCTCACAAACTATGGTACTGATGCTTATATTACCCGTTTAGTTGACAGTATTGATATATGGATTAATCCATTGGCTAACCCTGATGGCACTTTTCATTTTGGGAATAATACAATTAATGGGGCAAAGCGATATAATTCCCAAAATATTGATCTTAACCGTAATTATCCTGATCCTGAGGCTGGTCCACATCCTGATAATAAACCATGGCAGGAAGAAACTGTTTTTTTCATGGATTTTGCCGAAAGTATGAAATTCAACATGTCAGCAAACTGGCATGGAGGTGCTGAAGTATGCAATTATCCTTGGGATACATGGTACGAATTATCAGCTGACAACCCATGGTGGGTTTATACAATGCGTGAATTTGCTGACACAGTAATATCCAGAAGTCCTTCGCCTTATTTCAGATCGTTTGATAATGGTATTGTGCGTGGTTCAATGTGGTATTCAATAACAGGAGGAAGGCAGGATTATATGAATTATTTTCAGGGTTGCCGTGAATTTACTCTTGAACTTTCCAATAATAAAATTCCTCCGCCAAATAGATTACCTCTATACTGGGAGTATAATTATCCGTCATTCCTTAATTATATTGAACAATCTTTATACGGAGTCAGGGGGATTGTAAGGGATTCAATAAGCAACGAACCTCTCAGGGCTAAAGTATTCATTACCAATCATGATATTGATAGCTCGTTCGTTTATTCTCATCTGCCTGCCGGTGATTATCACCGCTATCTTTATGAAGGTTCGTACGATATTGTTTTTTCAGCACCGGGACATAATTCAAAAACATTTTACAATGTTAATGTGGGCAAGCGCCGGACCACCTGGCTGAATGTTGAATTATCACCTGTTGAGGATGGAATAGGAGCAGAAAATAACAGCTTAAACATTCGCATTTATCCAAACCCTGTTACTGAAGGTAGTTTATTCATCAGTTCTGAACGAAAACCCGGTTTTATTGAACTGATCAATTCAGCCGGGATAAGAGTATTTAATGATTATTCTGAAGAAACCGAAATATGCTTAGATACTTCTGAATTAGCATCTGGTCTCTATTTGATCAGAATACATAATGGCAAAGGTTATATTACAAAAAAGATCATAATTTTTTAATGCCTGATATTCTTACTTTACTACCAAATAGTGTTTTTTAATGCAAGATTTTGATTGTAAGGAAATAATTACATGAGGATGACCGTTGTTATTCGTTAACAAGAAAAGTATTAATTTTGCCGCATGATTAAAAAGATCACGGTTTTAGGTGCCTTGGCTATGCTGTTGTTTCCTTCATGCAGCAAGTATCAGCAGTTGCTGAAAAGCAACGATTATGAGGAAAAGTACCAGATGGCTTTTGTTTATTATAATCAGGGAGATTATTACCGCTCTATTCAGCTTTTTGATCAGGTGCTGCCATTTTATCGCGGAACTGATCGTGCTGAAACTATTGCCTACACTTACGCATATGCGCATTATAATCAGAAGGATTATATGCTGGCAAGCTTTTATTTTAAAAAGCTTACTACCAATTATCCGCGAAGCAAATACCTTGAAGAATGTACTTTTATGAGTGCATATTGTAAGCATCTTGATTCTCCACGACATAGCCTTGATCAGAGTAGCACCGAAGAAGCAATTGAAGAATTACAGTTTTTTATTAATAAATTCCCCGGAAGCGAACGCGTTGATGAAGCTAACAACCTGATAGATAACCTCAGAGCAAAGCTTGAACTTAAAGCCATGGAAATGGCAAGGCTTTATTACAAAATGGAGAATTACAATGCTGCGATTACTTCACTGAACAACATTCTCAAAGATTTTCCTGATACTGATTTCAGAGAAGAGGTTATGATCATAATTTTGAAAGCCCGTTTTGATTATGCTGATAAAAGTATTGAAAATAAAAAAGAAAGCAGGTTTAAGGAAGCTCTTGAAACCTATGATAATTATATAGCTCAGTTCCCTTCAGGGGATTACGAACATGAAGCAAACCAGATTCAACGAAATATCTTGAGATATTTAAATTCATATTCAAAATCTTCATTATAAATAAATATGGACTACAAAAAATTAAAAATTTCCACCAACACCTCAACAAGAAATCTTTCCGAATTGCACAATCCAACCGGAAATATTTATGAATCAGTTGTAATTATGTCAAAGCGTGCAAACCAAATTGCCTCTGAAATAAAAGAAGAGCTTGATCAAAAAATAACTGATTTTGCTATTCCAAATGATAATCTGGAAGAAATCTTTGAAAACAGAGAACAGATTGAGATAGCGAGATTTTATGAACAATTGCCAAAGTCCACACTTATTGCAATTGACGAATTTGTAAACGATAGGGTTTATTTCCGTAATCCTCTTAAAGACAATAGCTGATTATCATTTAAATCATTAAATAATCATTGATGACGCTTAAAGGGCGTAAAATATTAATAGGTATTACCGGAAGCATTGCAGCTTATAAAATACCTTTGTTAATCCGATTGTTGAAAAAAGCAGGAGCCGAAGTTAAAGTTATAATGACTGAAGCTGCTGTTGATTTTGTCACACCACTGACAGTTTCAACAGTATCGGGTTATCCGGTTTATATTGATCCATATGATAAGCGTACCGGAAACTGGAACAGCCATATTGAACTTGCCGGGTGGGCTGATGTATTCTTAATTGCGCCGGTTTCGGCAAATACTCTGGCAAAAATGGCGAATGGTTTTGCTGATAATCTTTTAATGACTACTTATCTGGCTGCTCGTTGCCCCGTTTTTTTTGCTCCGGCTATGGATCTTGATATGTTCAATCATCCTACTACACAGAAAAATATTGAAGTGATCGGGACTCTTGGACATCGCCTTATTGAATCACGTGAAGGTGAACTTGCCAGTGGTCTGACCGGACCAGGCAGAATGGAAGAACCTGAAAGGATATTTGAAATAATACATGAGTATTTTTATTCTGAAGCCAGGTTTGAAGATTTCAAAGTACTGATAACTGCAGGACCTACTTATGAAAATATTGATCCCGTACGATTCCTGGGAAATTATTCTTCGGGGAAGATGGGATTTGCTCTTACTGAAGCTATGAGTAAGAACGGAGCTAAGGTTACATTAATTTCCGGACCGGTGCATCTCGCAACTCCAGCAGGAAACATTGAAAGAATTGATGTTATTTCATCCGAAGAGATGTATGAAGCTTGCATGAAAGAAGCTGATAATTCCGATATTATCATTATGGCTGCTGCTGTGGCAGATTTCAGGGTTGAAAATTATCAGGGTTCGAAAATTAAAAAAAGCAGCGATACCTTTAATTTAAAGCTTATACAAACACCTGACATTCTCAGGGATCTTGGACAAAGAAAGAAGCCTGAACAAATAATAGTAGGATTTGCACTTGAAACCGATAATGAGCTGGATAATGCAAAAGCGAAGCTGCAAAATAAAAATATTGATATTATCGTTTTAAATTCGTTACGTCATAAAGGAGCTGGTTTTGCAACAGATACCAATAAAATCACCATTCTTGACCGTAATGGAGCTGTCAGGGAATACGAAATGAAATCCAAAAGTAAAGTGGCTGATGACATTGTGGCATATATTTCGGATTTTCTGAAACAAAAAAAATAATCCTTTTAATCTATTTGATCCTGTTATGAGATATATAATTTCCATATTCCTGTTCTTCATTGCTACGTCAGCATTCGGGCAAGAACTCATGATTTCAATATCAATTAATTCCCGTCAACTGGAAGGCACTGACCAAAGAGTTTTTCAGACTCTGCAAACAGCTATGGGAGAATTCATGAATAAACAAACATGGACAAATCTGAAATACAAATCGCAGGAAAGAATAGAAGGAACAATGATGATAACTCTTACTGAAAGAGTGGCAAGCGATGAATACAAAGGAAGGATGAATATTATCCTACGGCGTCCAGCTTATAAAACAAATTATAACAGTGTGGTTTTAAACTGGATAGACCGTGATTTCCAGTTTAAATACATCGAAAATCAACCTCTTGAATTTGTTGAAGGTACTCATACCAGCAACCTTACATCAACACTTGCATTCTATGCTTATTTATTCCTTGGTCTGGATGGTGATACTTTTGCCAAATTTGGAGGAACTCCATATTTTGAAAAAGCCAATGCAATTATATCTGCCGCACAAAGTGCTCCTGAAAAAGGCTGGAAATCGTTTGAAAGTCAACGCAATCGCTACTGGCTCCTGGAGAATATTATGAACGGCTCTTATTCTGCAATTCGTGAGGCTCTGTATGTATACCATCGTCGCGGACTTGATGTCATGTCTGACAATCTGGAGATGGGAAGACTAGCAATAATGGAAAGCCTTGAATTGCTTCAACGGGCGCAGAGAAGCCGTCCTGGATTGTTTTTATTACAACTTGTCATGGAAGCCAAGAAAGAAGAACTTGTAAATGTTTTTTCACAGGCAAGCCAGATGGACAAACCAAAAGCTGTAAACATCCTTAAAGAACTTGATCCTTCACAGGCATCAACCTATGATAAAATCCTTAAAAGCAAAGATGGGATTTGATCTTGAATTTCTGGCAATTCTCTCTTAATGTTCTTTTTACTGGTTCGCTCTGTTTTTTGAGAAATAAGAACTTTCCATCCCTTTTTCATGTTTAATCACCGGTACTGGAAATAGTATTAATTTAGCCGTTGCTATAATCCGAAAAAAATGTTGCAGCAACTTACAGTAGAAAATTATACTCTGATCCGGCGACTATCAATAAATTTCAATTCCGGCTTCACTGTTATTACTGGCGAAACCGGTGCAGGTAAATCAATACTTATTGGAGCTTTATCATTGATCCTTGGGCAACGTGCCGATTCAAACCTACTTTTTGATAAAACAAAAAAATGCATTGTTGAAGGTTTATTTCTTGGAAAAGACTATCAGCTTGAACCTTTTTTTATTGACAATGATTTGGATTACGATGATCAAATCATCCTTCGTCGTGAGATTTTGACTTCCGGAAAATCCAGGGCTTTTATAAATGATACTCCAGTGAATCTTAACGTCCTGCGCGAACTGGGTGAGTTTCTTGTTGATATTCATTCTCAGCACGCCATTTTATCTTTAAATGACCCTGCTTTTCAATTAAACATAGTTGATGAATATGCCGGCAATATGAAAGTATTGCAAGAATACAGGGAAAGCTATAAGTCATTGCAACAGATGATGAATGAACTTGAGCAGTTGCAACAGGAAGAGTTGAATGCAAAAAAGGATCAGGATTATTTTCAGTTTCTGTTGACAGAACTCATAGAAGCGCGTTTGAACCAGAATGAAAAGGAAGAACTTGAAAGCGAACTTGAAATTCAGACCCATGCTGAGGAAATAAAAAGCAATTTACAGCAAATCAAATACATGATGAGCGAAGGCGATATCAACCTGATTGGCAGCATTTCGGAAACTATGGGAATTCTGAGAAAAACTGCTGCCTATCATAAAGATTTACAACTCCTGTTTGAACGCTTTGAAAGTATATGGTTTGAAATGAAAGATATTGATAAAGAAGTATTCAGGCTCGAAGGGTCTCTGATATCTGATCCTGAAAGAATTGAATTTCTTAACCGGCGTTTAAACCTTATCTATCATCTGGAACAGAAGCATCATGTACAGGGAATAAATGAATTGCTACAAATTGCACGGGAACTCGAAGAAAAAATAAGCGGAATTGTTTCGCTTGAAGGAAAAATCCAGGGACTTCATAAGAGTATTGAAAATAAGAAAGAACAACTTAATGTGCTGGACAGTACAATGAGTAAATCCAGACTCTCTGTCCTGAAAGCAGTTTCCGATGAACTTACTGAACTTGTAAGCCAGCTTGGAATGCCAGATGCCAGTGTTAAATTAATTGCTGAAAAGTTGTCTGAGCCTGGAAATGACGGTTCCGACAGAATAAAAATATTGTTTAATGCCAATAGGGGAGGGGAGCTGAAAGAAGTGGCAAATATTGCATCCGGCGGCGAATTATCGAGATTAATGCTATCAGTTAAATATTTACTTTCAAAAAACAAGAAGCTGCCTACACTTGTTTTTGATGAAATTGATGTTGGTATTTCAGGAGAAATTGCTGCCAAAATGGGTACTTTAATGAAGAATATGTCAAAATTCATGCAGTTGCTCACTATTACACACCTACCACAAATTGCCGGAAAGGGTGATAATCATTTGCTGATCTATAAAGAAACTGAGGATAAATTCGTAAGGTCAAATATTAAAAATCTTGACTATGACCAGCGAATAATGGAGATTGCAAAAATGCTCAGTGACGAGAATATTTCAGAAATTTCAGTAATGAAAGCAAAAGAACTTATTGAATTCCAATCATGAAAAACTAAAACTATTTATTACTATGGGACATAATTTATTAAAGAATAAGAAAGGTTTGATTTTCGGTGCGTTGAACGATCTTTCAATTGCATGGAAAGTAGCCGAACGTGCTCATGATGAAGGAGCCGAGATTGTGCTTACCAATACCCCGATTGCATTGAGAATGGGTACAATTGATGAGTTGGCTCAAAAGATATCAGCCAAAGTCATTGCTGCCGATGCAACAAAAATCAGTGATCTTGAAGAGCTTTTCAAACAAACAATGGAGCATTTCGGAGGGAAAGTTGATTTTATACTTCACTCAATAGGCATGTCGCCAAATGTAAGGAAGAAGATACCTTACGATGATATCAATTATGAAAACTTTTTGAAAACTATAGATATTTCAGCCATCTCTTTCCATAAAATGATACAGGTAGCTAAAAAATTTGATGCTATCAACGAATGGGGTTCTATTGTTGCACTCACATACATAGCAGCCCAGCGTACCTTGTTTGAATACAATGATATGGCTGACGCAAAGGCAGCACTAGAATCAATAGCAAGGAGTTTTGGTTATATTTATGGGCGGCAGAAAAGAATAAGAATCAATACCATTTCACAGTCACCAACTCCAACCACTGCCGGTATGGGCGTTAAAGGTTTTAGCGGGTTAATGGACTTTACTGAACGTATGTCGCCGCTTGGCAATGCCAGTGCTCAGGAATGTGCCGCCTATTGCATTACTCTTTTTTCCGATCTGACCCGAAAAGTCACTATGCAAAATCTGTATCACGATGGAGGATTCAGCAGCATGGGAATGAGTGCAAGAGCTATGGAAATGTATAATAAAAGCCTTGAATGCAAGGACTGCAAAGAGAATCCTCTGAATAAAACTGAGTGATTAGTATTGGAGATTAAGTGACGCCCTGAATTTCTATTTTTGCAAAAATTAATTCAAACAAAAAAAATCTTCTATGAGTTTTCGAATAATTTGTTTAGCCAAACAAGTACCTGACACCAGAAATGTTGGAAAGGATGCGATGAAAGCTGATGGAACGGTGAACAGAGCCGCTCTGCCTGCAATTTTCAATCCCGAAGATCTTAACGCACTTGAACAGGCTTTACGTATCAAAGATACCAGACCTGACGCTGAAGTGATATTACTTACGATGGGACCAGCACGAGCTGCAGAAATCATCCGTGAAGGCTTATACCGCGGAGCAGATAAGGGTTATCTGATAACTGACCGTAAATTTGCCGGAAGCGATACTCTGGCAACATCTTATGTGCTTTCGCTCGCAATTAGAAAACTTGCGCCTTTCAACCTCATTATAAGCGGTCGTCAGGCTATTGACGGAGATACTGCACAGGTTGGGCCTCAAACAGCCGAAAAACTTGGAATTCCGCAGGTTACTTATGCTGAAGAAATAATTTCACTTACCGATGATGAAATTGTTATAAAAAGAAGACTGGAAAAAGGAGTTGAAATTGTCAGAGCAACTATGCCACTGGCAATTACGGTTCACAACTCTGCATCTCATTGCAGACCAAGGATAGCCCGACTTGTAATGCAAAACAAACATGCACGCTCTGTTACTGAGCTGCAAGCTGAAACACGTGATTATACTGAACTTTATCAGAGCCGCCCTTATCTTCAGATCAATGAATGGGGATTTGAAGATATACAAGCTGATGTTGAGCATCTTGGATTATCAGGAAGCCCTACTAAAGTAAAAAAGATTGAAAACGTTGTTTTACAGCATAAAGCTACCCAGGTAATCCGTACTGATCAGGAAATAGAGGCTTTGGTCAAGGAATTACTTGATGCTCATATAATCGGTTAGAAAATGTGGTTGTTTTGATGATAAATTTCATATTGGATCAAAAAAATAAATATAACAGACGTGAATAGTGTTTTTGTATATTGCGAAGTAACAGAGGATGCTCAGGTAGCTGAGGTAAGCCTTGAACTGCTTTCGAAAGGAAGAAAACTGGCAAACCAGTTGAAAGTCAGACTCGAAGCTGTAATAATAGGAAGTTCAAAATCGGCATCAATTGCTCCGGCAGTATTTCCTTTTGGGGTTGATGTGGCTCATATAGCGTCTCATGATAATTTGTTTCCCTATCTTACCCTACCTCATGCCTCTATCTTAAAACATGTTTTTGAGAAAGAAAAACCTGAAATAGTGTTGTTTGGAGCCACTTCAATTGGGCGTGATCTGGCGCCACGCATTGCTTCCGCCCTTAAATGTGGGCTTACAGCCGATTGTACAAGTCTTGAAATTGGTGATCATACCGAAAATCGAACTCAAAGAGAATACAAGAATTTGCTTTATCAGATACGGCCTGCTTTTGGAGGTAATATAATTGCTACCATTATAAATCCTGAAACCCGTCCGCAAATGGCTACAGTGCGCGAAGGTGTGATGAAAAAAGAAATTTTCAATCCTAAACATAAAGGTACGGTCAAAAAAATTGATGTTAATTCAATATTAAGCGACAATGATTTTAGTGTAAGTATCATTGAACAACATATTGAAAAAAGCAAAGTTGATTTTAAGAATTCACAGATCATTGTTGCTGGAGGATATGGTGTTAGTTCGAAAGAGAATTTTGATCTCTTATTTCAGCTTGCAGAAGTGCTTGGAGCTGAGGTTGGTGCATCACGTGCTGCCGTTGATGCTGGTTACGCTGAACCCGAAAGGCAAATAGGGCAAACCGGTATTACCGTTAGACCCAAACTCTATATTGCTTGTGGAATTTCCGGTGCAGTCCAGCATAGAGCAGGAATGGACCAGTCAGCCCAGGTTATTTCAATAAATACGGACCCAAATGCACCGATTAATGCAATTGCGGATTATACAATCATTGGTGATACAGCCGAGGTTATTCCTAAAATTATCAGTTTTTATCGTAAGAACTCAAAGTAAAAGATTAAAAATCAAACATTTGAACAATGGCAAATTTTTTTAATGATAACGAACATCTTAAATTTCATCTCACCCATCCTTTTATGCAGAAAATTGTCAGCCTGAAAGAAGATAATTTCTCAGAAAGAGAGCTTTATGATCATGCACCTCTCGATTATGAAGATGCCATTGATAGTTATGAGAAGGTTCTGGAGATTATTGGTGAAATCTCAGGCGAAGTCATTCATCCTAATGCTGAAGAAGTTGATAAAACCGGACCGGAACTAGTTAATAATGAAGTTAAATATGCTCCGGGAACAAGGGAAAACCATGATGTTCTTGTAAAAGCAGGTCTGGTAGGACTATCACTTCCAAGAAAATATGATGGGCTGAACTTTCCCATAGTTCCTTATGTAATGTCTGCCGAGATAGTTTCGCGCGCCGATGGCGGATTTGCCAATATTTGGGGATTACAGGATTGTGCTGAAACCATTCATGAATTTGCATCTGATGAGATAAAAGAACAATATTTGCCGTGTTTCAACAAAGGAGCCACCGCAGCCATGATACTTACTGAACCTGATGCAGGCTCTGACCTCCAGTCGGTGCAGTTAAAAGCTACATACGACCAGGTTTCCGGTAAATGGTATCTGAACGGAGTAAAACGTTTTATTACAAATGGCGATGCTGATATTTCACTGGTACTGGCTCGCACTGAAGAGGGTACTACCGATGCCCGCGGACTTTCACTTTTTATTTACGATCGCACAGCTAAAGCTGTCAAGATCCGTAGAATAGAAAATAAACTTGGTATTAAAGGCTCACCAACCTGCGAAATAGTGTTCAACAATGCACCTTCCACACTGATTGGTGATACCCGTATGGGTTTGATAAAATATGTTATGTCGCTGATGAATTCAGCCCGCCTGGGAGTAGGCGCACAGTCAGTGGGAATAGCTGAGGCTGCTTATCGCGAAGCATTAAAATATGCCGGTGAACGCGAGCAATTTGGAAAACCCATTATCAAATATCCTGCTGTGTATGAGATGCTTACTATGATGCAGGTAAAAATTCATGCGGCAAGATCATTGTTATACGAAACATCCCGGTTTGTTGATATTTATAAGGCATACAACTATCTGGCTGAAACTCGCAAGCTGACAAACGAAGAAAGAAATGAACAGAAATATTATAGTCGTAATGCTGATATTCTTACTCCAATGATAAAGCTGTTTGCAAGTGAATATTGTAATCAGATTACTTACGATGCCATTCAGATACATGGCGGTACCGGATATATGAAGGATTTCCCTGTTGAGCGTCTCTACAGGGATGCACGTATTACCACTATTTACGAAGGAACATCGCAACTACAGGTGGTAGCTGCTATTAAGGGTGTAGGCAATGGTGCTTATCTAAAACTGATGCAGGAATATGCATCTCGACCTATACATCCTGAATTGGAATATATTAAAAACATTTTGCTAAAAATGACTGATCAGTACGAGAAAGCAGTGAACAGAGTTAACGAATTCGATGATAACGAATTATTTGATTTTCACGCACGCCGCCTTGTTGAAATGGCTGGTAATATTATAATGGGATACTTGCTATTACTTGATGCCGAGAGGAATAGAAAATATACTTCCCCTGCCGAAATTTTTATTAGAAAAGCCAGATCAGAAAATGTAGCTAATATCAGCTTCATTAATAACTTCTCAGCTAATGATCTAAGTGGTTATAAGAACCAGAGCTATATTGAATAGAATAATGCGGCAAAAACGCCGGTAATTGCCTTTTTTAGTTTTTATGAACTAATCTTTCAGAATTTCTATTTTTCTTTTTCCTTTTCGATAACAATTTCTTTCTTTATGACCGTAAAGTCGAGCTTTTCTTCACCTTTACGGTGATCCACAAGAATATGATCTCCAGCTGTGGCTTTTGATGTAATAATAGCCTCAGCAAGTTCATCTTCAATATATTTTTGGATCGCTCTTTTCAGTGGTCTTGCCCCATATTGCGAATCCCAGCCTTTTTCAACAATGAAATCCTTTGCCTGCTCAGTTACTTCCACAGTATAATCCATTTGTTTTGTTCTTTCAAAGAGATTATTGAGTTCAATTTCAATGATCTTGTGAATAGAATCGCGTTCCAGAGGATCAAAAATGATAATATCATCAATACGATTAATAAATTCAGGAGCAAATGTCTTTTTCAGAGCGTTTTCAATGATACTTCTTGCATAATCAGCCGAAGCTCCACGACGTGCTGTAGTTGCGAAACCAACACCCTGACCGAAATCCTTCAGTTGACGTGAACCTATGTTGGAAGTCATGATAAGGATTGTATTTTTGAAGTCCACCCTTCTTCCCAGGCTATCAGTTAATTGTCCATCGTCAAGAACCTGTAGCAGGATATGGAAAATATCCGGATGAGCTTTTTCAATTTCATCCAAAAGAACAATTGAATAAGGTTTGCGTCTGACTCTTTCAGTTAGTTGTCCACCTTCTTCATAACCAACATATCCCGGAGGGGCTCCAACTAGCCTTGAAACTGAAAACTTCTCCATATACTCACTCATATCAATCCTTACCAGGGCATCAACACTGTCAAACAGGTATTTTGCAAGTATTTTGGCCAGATGAGTTTTACCAACTCCGGTAGGACCAAGGAAGATAAATGTTCCTATCGGTTTATTAGGATCTTTAAGTCCTGCACGGTTCCTTCTTATAGCTTTTACAATTTTCTTAATTGCATCATCCTGTCCTATAACCGAATTGGCAAGTTCTGATTCCATCTTTATCAATCGTTCACTTTCGTTTTGTGCTATTCGCTGAACAGGAACCCCTGTCATCATTGCTACTATCTCAGCTACATCTTCTTCTTTAACTGTTTCGCGATGAGTTTTTGATTCTTCTTCCCATTTCTTTTTAATAACCTCCAGTTCCTGCTGTAATTTGCGTTCAGTATCTCGATATTCAGCTGCCTTTTCAAATTTTTGACTACTTATTGACTTAACCTTCAAATCTTTTACTTCATCAATACGCTCTTCCATAGTAATAATGTCGTTCGGAACACGAATATTGGTAATATGTACTCTTGCCCCGGCTTCATCAAGGGCATCAATAGCCTTATCGGGCAGATATCTGTCACTGATATAACGCTGTGTAAGTGAAACACAGGCATTGATGGCATCATCAGTATATTTTACAAAATGATGGTCCTCATATTTTTCCTTTATATTCTGAAGGATGTCAACTGTTTCTTCAGGAGTGGTAGGATCTACCATGATCTTCTGAAAGCGGCGTTCCAGGGCACCATCTTTTTCAATATGCTGACGATATTCGTCAAGGGTTGTTGCACCTATACACTGAATTTCACCACGGGCAAGAGCAGGTTTGAACATATTTGAAGCATCCAGAGATCCGGAAGCATTTCCGGCTCCTACAATGGTATGAAGTTCATCAATGAAAAGAATAATATTACGATTCTTTTCAAGTTCACTTAATAAAGCTTTCATACGCTCTTCAAACTGTCCGCGATATTTTGTTCCTGCTACAATTGATGCCAGATCAAGAGTAAATACACGCTTATTAAATAAAGCCCTGCTTACTTTACGATCAATAATCCTAAGTGCGAGACCTTCGGCAATTGCTGATTTGCCCACGCCGGGCTCACCAATTAAAACTGGATTATTTTTCTTTCTACGGCTAAGGATCTGAGCTATTCGTTCTAATTCTTTTTCCCTTCCAACAATGGGATCAAGGCGCCCTTCTTCAGCAGCCCGTGTTAAATCTCTGCCAAAATTATCCAGGACAGGAGTTTTTGATTTTGAATCTCCCGGTCTTCTACCTCTTCTTTCATAAGGTTTATCTTCAGGATCATCATCTGTAGTATCTCCAGGATATTTTAAAGAAATATCTGGTTGGATATCATCCTCTTCTTTAATCTTTTTTCTTCGCTTAACTATACGTTCTAATTTTGATTTAAAATCCGTGTATTCATAGTTGCTTCTAAGAAAAATCTGAGATACAATATTGTCTTCGTCTTTAAGTATTGCCAGCAAGAGATGTTCAGTGCCAATAAGTTCACTGTTTAATAGTTTAGATTCAAGATAAGTGAGCTTCAATGCACGCTCAGCCTGCTTTGAAAGGGGTAGATTATCATGCGAGCGTACTTTTCTGCCTGAAACAGAAATTGAATTTTCGATTTCTATTTTTAAAGAATCCAGATCAAAGCTCATTTCTTTGATAACTTGTATAGCCAAACCATTACCTTCACGAATGATACCAAGAAGGAGGTGCTCTACGCCCACGGTATCATTTCCAAGTCGCATGGCTTCTTCTCTGCTATATGACAAAACGTCCTTTACACGTTGTGAGAATTTCGCTTCCATTTATTTACAATATGTTATAATATACTTATTTACAATGAATTAGACTTAAAATATCAATTAGTATTAAACTATCCTTATTAGTTAATATTATTATTATCAAAAGCCTTGCCGAAATATTGAAATCAACCAGACTGACATGACAATTTGTACCAATCCGACACAAAGTTATAACAATTACATACTATCAATGTTTCAAACAGCTATAAAACGAAAAACAGTTTTCATTTGTTTTGAACAGCAATGTCGTAGCTCAATTTTGTTTTTATTGGTTTGGCAAATTAATATGCTGATTTATAATATAATAACTTGTTAATAATCTATCAATTATATTTTGGCTCTGATTAAAAAAAAATCCGTAAATTCGTGTTTTAATATAAGTTTATATAATTATTTGATAATAAGCTTGTTAGGATTTGCTATTAGCAATATTTTCAAGAATTCTAACATAAAAAGGAGAAAAAGAAAGATTAAAAAAAATGAATGAAGAATTAAATCCAACTACTGAAAGAATTATAAGGGTAAATATTGAGAACCAGATGAAGGCAGCTTATATTGACTATTCAATGTCAGTAATTGTGTCACGAGCGCTGCCTGATGTCAGGGATGGTTTAAAGCCCGTACATCGCAGAGTTCTGTTTGGAATGCTTGAATTGGGAACTTTATCGAACAGACCTTATAAAAAATCTGCCAGAATAGTAGGGGAGGTGCTTGGAAAATTCCACCCTCATGGTGACACCTCTGTTTATGATGCAATGGTGAGGATGGCTCAGGAATGGTCGTTGCGTTATCCTTTGATTGATGGGCAGGGAAATTTCGGCTCAATTGACGGCGACAGCCCTGCAGCAATGCGATATACAGAAGCCAAACTAAAAAAGATAGCTGAAGAAATGCTTGCCGATATTAATAAGGAGACAGTTGATTTTCAGCTTAATTTTGATGATAGTCTTTATGAACCGGTAGTACTGCCTACCCGTATCCCTAATTTGCTTGTGAACGGTGCTTCAGGAATTGCTGTTGGAATGGCAACCAATATGCCACCTCATAATCTTACTGAAGTAATAAATGGAACAATAGCATATATTGATGATAATGAGATAAGTATTCCTGATTTGATGAAGATCATAAAAGGACCTGATTTTCCAACAGGTGGGGTAATATATGGGTACGATGGGGTTATTGAAGCTTACGAAACAGGTAAAGGAAGAGTTATAATAAGAGGTGAGGCAAAAATAGAAGAGGATGCTAACGGGCGTGAAAGTATAATAGTTTCATCAATTCCTTATCAGGTTAATAAAGCCGAAATGATCCGGAAAACTGCTGAATTGGCTGAAGACAGAAGAATTGAGGGAATATCAGATATACGTGATGAATCAAATCGCCAGGGTCTACGCATTGTTTACGAACTCAAACGCGATGCTGTTGCCAATGTGGTTTTAAACAAATTATATCAATATACTGCTCTGCAATCCTCATTTAGTGTTAATAATGTGGCTTTGGTGAAGGGCAGACCTAAAACCTTGAATCTTAAAGAGATAATTGCTGCATTTGTTGAACATCGTCATGAAGTTGTAGTCAGAAGGACCGAGTTTGAATTGAAGGAAGCTGAAAAGCGGGCTCATATTCTTGAGGGTTTGCTTATAGCACTCGATCATCTTGATGAAGTAATAGCGCTTATTCGTGCGTCTCAAACTCCGGATGAAGCAAAAAATGGGTTGATGCAGGAATTCGGTCTTACTGAAGTACAGGCAAAAGCTATTCTGGACATGAGATTGCAGAGATTAACCGGACTTGAGAGGGGAAAGATAAAAGAAGAGTATGAAGAATTGATGAAGCAAATCGAATATCTGAAAAGCTTGCTTGCTGATGAAGGCTTGAGAATGGAGCTTATTAAGAATGAATTAATCGAGATAAGAGATAAATACGGTGACGAACCCAAAACCGACATAGTTTATTCAGCAAAAGATTTCAGAATTGAAGATACCATAGCCAATGAAAGTATGGTAGTTAGTATCTCACACCTTGGGTATATCAAACGTACTTCGCTGGTGGAATACAGGGTACAGCACAGGGGAGGGCGCGGCGCGAAAGGCAGTGAAGTAAGGGATGAAGATTTTGTTGAACATTTGTTTGTAGCTACAGCACATAATTATATTTTATTTTTTACTGAAAAAGGCAGATGTTTCTGGCTAAGGGTTTTTGAAGTTCCTGAAGGAACTAAAAGTTCAAAGGGAAGGGCAATGCAAAACCTTATTAATATTGAACCTGACGATAAGGTTAAGGCATATATAAATGTTCACAGCCTCAGCGATGAAGAATACATCAACAATAACTACATTATTCTCTGTACTAAAAAAGGAATAATCAAGAAAACATCGCTTGAAGCCTATTCACGCCCAAGAGTGAACGGAATAAATGCTATCACAATACGTGAAAATGATGAATTAATTGAAGCGCGGCTTACAAACGGAAGCAGTGAAATAATTCTTGCGACCAAAGAAGGAAGAGCTATAAGATTTAATGAAAATACTGTCAGACCAATGGGTAGAAATGCCAGTGGAGTAAAGGGAATTACCTTGTCAGAACCTGATAATGAGGTAATTGGAATGATTTGTTTAGAAGATGACAAGTATGATATTCTTGTAGTTTCTTCAAACGGGTATGGCAAAAGGTCAAGGGTTAATGATTACAGAATTACAGGAAGGGGAGGCAAAGGTGTAAAAACAATTAACATAACTGAGAAAACTGGCAAGCTAATTGCGGTAAAGAATGTAATTAACGAAAATCATCTGATGATCATAAGCAGGGCAGGGTTGTTAATTAGACTTCCGGTTTCATCGTTACCGGTGATTGGAAGAGCAACACAGGGCGTTAGGGTGATAAATATTAAAGAGGGTGATAGTATAGCGGCTGTTACTAAAGTAGATCAGGAAGAAGACGAGGATGTGAATGAGAAAAACACCGTGAATGATGAACTAACAGATGAACTAACAGATGAGAATTCAGATATTATTTAAAACTTAAAAACAATATTTGTTAACTAATTAATCAGAATTTTGGAAATAAAAGCAAACAGTGTAGTTTTGCAGCAAACTTTAACCACTCTAAATTACGAAACAATGAAAAGATTAGGATTATTTTTAGTTTTTGTTTTCATCACCGGCATTGCTATCGGTCAAAGAAACAACCGAACCTCTGCCTTTAATTACCTTCGTAATGGTAAATTGGACAGAGCGAAAGAATTTATTGACAAAACCATTGAACATCCAACAACCAAAGAAGACGCCAAAGCCTGGTTCTACAGGGGTAATATCTATCTTTCGATTCATATGAGCGAGAAACCTGAGTACAAAGCACTGGATGACAATGCTCTTGAAACTGCTTTGGAAGCCTATCAGAAAGCTCAGGAATATGACAAATCAAAAGAGTTTTATACTGATATTCTCACAAATCTGTTTGTGATAAGTGAGCAATACTATATACTTGGCGTTGATGCGTACAATTCAAAATCATTTAAAGATGCTATGCATGCTTTTCAACATTCGGTTGTTGTAAGTGAAATGATGGGAAGCGCTGATACCATGGCTTTATATAATGTTGCTCTTACCGCTGAACTGGCAGATGAAAATGAAGTTGCTGAAAAAAGCTACAAAGACCTCATGAAGATGGGCTTTAACACACCAGAAGTCTTTGTTTCATTAAGTAAGATCCATATGGCTAAGGGTGATACCGTTGGAGGTTTGAACTACATTAAAGAGGGAAGAGAAATTCATCCTGATGACTTCAACCTGTTAATCAATGAGATAAATGTATATTTACTAACAGGTGATGTTGAAAAGGCTCTTGAAAATCTGGAAATAGCTGTAACAAAAGACGACACCAATCCAACTATCTTTTTTGCTGTTGGGGTAGCTTATGATCAGTTAAGGAGCAAATATTCCGATTCTGGCAGTGAATATTTTGCTAAGGCAGAAGAATCATATAAAAAAGCCATTGATCTTAATCCTGAATACTTTGATGCAGTTTATAACCTTGGCGCACTTTATGTTAACTCGGCAGCTATACTTATTGAAGAAGCTAACAAGCTTCCTTTATCAGAGCAGGAAAAGTATGATGAGTTATTAGGACAAGCTAATAAGTACCTTGAACTGGCGATGCCTACACTCGAAAAAGCTATTGAACTTCAGCCGGATGATTTTAGTACAATGGTTTCATTGAAAGAGATTTATACTAGAATGAATGAGTATGATAAGCTTAAAGAAATAAATAAAAAAATTGAGATGCATCAATCAAAAGACTGATTCTTGAGATTTTAATATAATCAGTATTTAGCAGTAAGAGGGGGAATACATATTTCCCCTTTTTTTTATTTCAAAAACCATATTTAACATAATAATAATTATATGACTTTATCTTTAGATAATCCTAAAACGGCTATTTCTTACAGTTTATAAAAAATATGGATTCATTAAAAACTTTACAAAAAAATTTAAGAAACATTAAAATATTTCAATTTCTTATGTATTATTGCCGCGAAATTTCGATTAAAAAATGAATCTGAAAAAGAAAGTAGTCATCAACTACGAAAACCTTGAACCTGAAGTGATTCAGGCGATTATGAAAAAATATCCGTCAGGATATGCTAATCATGTTGTTAAGGTAAATTTATCGAATAACAAGTTCTTTCATGCCATAACAGTAGATACTGAAGATACCAGCTATTTGGTAAAAGTAAAAGTGAAATTGGACAAAATTGATAAGCTCGAAGAAGATCTTTTTAGCAACGAAGCTAACAGAATTCCTGATGAGTCTGATACTATCAACTCTGATACCGTCACAACAGATGATTCATTTACAGACGAAAATCCTGAATAATTTACATTTTGATTTGAAGATTCCGGTTTAATTATCGGTTTTCAAATTTATCACAATTCCGGCACTATTTTACTATTCTGGTTTTATATTTTTTCTACTTCAATAAGCTTTGTAAACATAAATAAACATGGTACTCATTCTGTATTTCATAAAAAATAATGAAGCAGCAAAACAGCATTATAAAAACCGCTAGTTTCTCCTGACGATGCAACACATTGACAAAACCATTAAATTTGCACAAAAATGAATAAAAAACGCATTGCATTCCATACCCTTGGCTGTAAGCTGAATTTTGCTGAAACATCAGGTTTATCGCGCGATCTTGAAACTGATTATCAGATAGTTGATTTCACCGATAGTGCTGATTATTATGTAGTTCACAGCTGCTCTGTTACAGCTATGGCAGAGAAAAAATGCCGATCGTATATCAGGCAGGCTCATCAGCGGAACCCCGAGGCAGATATAATAGTCATTGGTTGCATGGCTCAGCTTAGGTCAGAGCAGTTATCAAAAATTGAAGGTGTGAAGCTGGTTTTGGACAATTCTGAAAAATTCAGTTTAAAGGAATATCTTCAAAATAATTCAGTTAAACTAAATGATCATATAAATATATCCAATATCCTGAAAAGCAGAGAGTTCTATCCATCTTTTTCAGGTTCTGACAGAACGCGGACATTTGTTAAGATCCAGGATGGCTGCGATTATTTTTGCTCTTATTGCACAATTCCATTTGCGCGTGGCAGAAGCCGCAGTAATACCATTTCGGAAACTATGGTTCAAATAAGGGCAGCAATGGAAAATGATCCGAAAGAAGTGGTTCTGACAGGAGTGAATATTGGTGATTTTGGCAAAGGCAATAATGAAACCCTCTTTGCTCTACTCCAGGAAATAGAAAAAAGTGATTTTAATATACGTTTCAGGCTATCGTCAATTGAACCTGATTTACTATCTGATCCAATAATTGATCTTGTTGCCGGTTCAAAAATATTTATGCCACATTTTCATATTCCTCTTCAATCGGGCTCTGACGGAGTTCTGAAACGCATGAAGCGACATTATGATTCTGAACTTTTCAAAAACCGCGTAAATTTTATAAAAAGCAAACTGCCTCATGCATGCATAGCAGCCGATGTTATTACAGGATTCCCTGGCGAAAACGAAGAAGAATATGAGGAAACTTTTTCGCTTATCACTCAGCTACCGATCTCTTATTTGCATGTGTTTCCATTCTCGGAAAGGCCAGGAACCCTTGCAAGCAGCTTTCCTGATAAGATCAATCCCGGAATCATCCGTGCAAGAGTTGGCAAACTGCTTGAGTTGGGTGAAATAAAGAAAACAACATTCTTAAAAGAGAATTTTGGGCGGATTGAAAAAATATTGTTTGAATCAGAAGATAATAATGGTTTTATGAGCGGATTTACAAGTAATTACATTCGTGTCAGGACTCTCTTCAGAAAGGACCTGGTAAATAAAATTGCTGAGATCAGACTGGATACTTTGGATAAGGAAAATGTTTATTGTTATTCTCCTCTTTAATATTTTAGAAAAAGATCAATATAAAAAAAATAGTCAGCATGTATCCACGACTTAGTGATATGATAAATGATCTGTTTGGAACTTCCATCAGATTACCCATACAGACCTATGGTTTTTTTGTTGCCCTGGCTTTTGTTGTAGGTGCATTCATTCTTTATTTAGAATTAAAACGTAAGGAAAAACAAGGAATTTTGAGCCCTGTGAATAAAAGTATAACAAAAGGTAAACCTGCAGGTATAAAAGAATTAGCCGGAAGTGGATTGCTTGGTTTTTTAATAGGTTTTAAAGGGTTGGCAATGATCACTAACTATTCATTTTTTGTAGAAAATCCTCAGGAGTTCTTGCTTTCAGGCGAAGGAAGTATTATTGGAGGGCTACTGCTTGCTGCAGCTTCAGTGTTTTCTACCTGGAGGAGTTATAATAAAAAGAAGCTTCCAAAACCTGTGGTTGAAAATGTAGAAGTGCATCCTTACGAGCTTACCGCTAATTTCATATTGCTGGCTGCTGTTACAGGTATTATTGGTGCAAAGATTTTTGATATTCTTGAAAATCTCTCAGCATTTCTGGCTAATCCCATAAAGACATTATTTGCTTTTCAGGGTCTTACATTTTATGGTGGTTTGATCGTAGCGGCTATAACCCTTATCTGGTATGCCCGTAAGAATAAAATACACTGGCTCATTTTTGTAGATTCTGCTGCCCCTGCCCTACTGCTTGCCTATTGCGTAGGGCGACTAGGTTGTCAGTTTTCTGGCGATGGTTGCTGGGGTATTGTGAATGTGAATCCCAAACCTGAATGGCTGAGCTTTTTACCCGATTGGGCTTGGGCATTTGATTTTCCGCACAATGTCATACGCGAAGGCGAATTAATAGAAAATTGTTCGGGGCAGTTCTGCAGGGTTCTTGAACAGCCTGTATATCCAACATCTTTGTATGAGAGTGTAATGGCACTGATTTTCTTTATATTTGTTTGGCTCATCAGGAAGAAAATCATGATAAATGGCTTGTTATTCTCTATATATTTGGTTATCAACGGTATATCGCGCTTTCTGATTGAAAAGATCAGGGTAAATCCGCCTTATCACATTGGAAGTCTGGAAATCACACAAGCTGAAATAATCTCTTTTGTCCTGATAATTATAGGAATTACCGGTTCCATTTATCTGATACTGGATCACAGAAAAAAAACAAAGAAAAAATGAATTATAGACAATTAGAAGATATTTGCCATCAAACTATTGAATTAGCTAAGAAAACAGGAGCTTTCATCAGGGAGCAGGCATCGGCCATTAACGAAACAGATATCATAGAAAAAGGACCTAATAATTTTGTAACTTTTGTTGACAAACAGTCCGAATTAAAACTTGTAGAAGACTTAATGAAGATTCTTCCAGGATCAGGAATACTAGCTGAGGAAAATGTTGCAAACACTGATTTGAAAGAATACATGTGGATAATTGACCCACTTGACGGAACTACTAATTTTATCCACTCAATTCCAATTTTTTGTATCAGTATAGCTTTGATAAGAGGTAATGAAACCCTGATGGGAGTGGTTTATGAAATAAATTCCGGAGAGTGTTTTTACGCGTGGAAAGAAAGCAAAGCCTATCTGAATTCCGGAGAAATTCAAGTTTCAAGGACTTCAGAAATGCATCAGGCTTTAATCGCCACAGGATTTCCTTATTACGATTTCAGTCGTTTACAACCCTACATTGACTTGTTTTCGTATCTCATGCAAAATGCAACAGGTATAAGAAGGCTGGGGTCTGCAGCCCTTGATCTGGCTTATGTTGCATGTGGGCGTTTTGAAAGTTTTTACGAATATGGCTTACATCCATGGGATGTAGCTGCAGGGGCGTTTATTGTGCAACAGGCGGGTGGCAGGGTTTGTGATTTTAAAGGGCGGGATAATTATATCTACGGTAAGGAAATAGTAGCTACCAATCTGGCATTATTTGATGAATTTATGTTGCTTATGAAGAAATTTTTTAATTAAAGAAATATTATAAAGACATGAAATACAAGTTTTTATTACTATTTGCAAGTATATTGCTTATATTTTCAAGTAGGCTTAACGCAGACGAAAGCCTCAGAACCAAAATTGACAGTAAGAAGCTGATAAGGGTTTATAAATTTGATATCAAAGAACCTATTGCTCCGCCTATCTGGCGTTCGACCCAGAAAGCAATGAAGGAAGCTAATGAAAAAGAGATGGATCTGATAATGATACATATGAACACTTATGGAGGCACTCTTGAAGCTGCTGATAGTATCAGAACCATTATTTTGCAATCGAACATACCTGTTTTTGTTTTCATTGACAATAATGCAGCATCAGCAGGTGCTCTGATAGCAATAGCCTGCGACAGTATTTACATGCGCCCGGGAGCTAACATAGGTGCTGCAACTGTTGTGGATCAGACGGGTGCTCCCCTACCCGACAAATATCAGTCTTATATGCGCTCGATGATGCGTTCGACTGCTGAGTCGAAAGGACGTAACCCTGATATAGCACAGGCTATGGTTGATCCGCGTATTGCTATTGAAAATGTTACTGATACAGGACAAGTTGTTACATTTACAGCTTCAGAAGCCATTCTACAAGGATTTTGTGAAGGTAAAGCTGAGAGTGTTGTGGATTTACTGGAAAAAGCAGGTATTGATAATTATGAAATTACTGAGCAGCAATTAACCACACTTGATAAAATAATTGGATTTCTTATCAGCCCTATTATAAGTGGTTTGCTCATCATGGTAATAATTGGAGGTATATATTTTGAGCTCCAGACTCCCGGAGTGGGATTTCCGCTTATTGCTGCCATTACGGCTGCATTACTATATTTTGCACCATTATATCTTGAAGGCATAGCTGCCAATTGGGAGATAATTATTTTTGTTATAGGATTGATACTTATTGCTATAGAGATATTCGCCATACCAGGATTCGGGGTTGTTGGCATAGCTGGGATCATACTGGCTTTTGCCGGACTTATGCTCGCTATGACTGACAATATGGATTTGAATTTCGGTCCGCAATATTTTCAGGAGATTATAAAATCGTTTTTCATTGTATCAATAGCAGCATTTCTTTCATTGATCGGCTCTTTTTATCTAACCCGGAAAATGTTCACAACAACAATATTTGGACGTCTGGCACTTGATGCTGTTCAGGATGCCAAAAAAGGATTCACATCTGCTGATATCAGTTACAGCGGCTTAATTGGTAAAACAGGGCGCGCCCATACTGTGCTTCGTCCTTCAGGAAAGATTATTATTGATAATGAAATTTATGATGCTTCATCCGATAGTGATTTTATTGAGAAAGGTGAAGAAATAGTGGTTGTAAATTATGAAACTGCTCAGCTTTTTGTAAGAAAAATATAAGACATCCCGTAAAAACACATTTAGTTTTTGTAAAGAACTATGCCCTATTTTTTCAAGGATAATTATTTTCACTAATAAAGTATCAAAATTAAGGGTCGCATTTAGATGATTGAAATTCAGATCATTAAATAATTATTAGTTTTTGAAATTGAGCAAATCTGCTTTTAATAAAAGTGTTTTATTATTTTTGCAGAAAATCAGATTCAAATGAATCAATTTATCATTCACACCCTATACCACAATAACGGCAAAGGCCTGTTTGCCTGCTGGATTTGCTGATCAAGCATTTTTTGTTTTCAGCTTCTTCAATATTCAATTGATAAATTCTAATTCAACTGCTTACACGAAGCTTTATAAATCTATAAATGCTGGGGCTTATATTCGATATACGAAGTTTCTCAGTCCACGACGGACCAGGTATCAGGCAAACTGTCTTTCTTAAAGGTTGCCCGTTGCGTTGTGCATGGTGTCATAATCCGGAGAGTCAGAAAAATGAAACTGAAACTATCAGAAAGAATAAAAAAATCGGTAATAAGGTATTCTCCTCAGTTGAAAAAGTTGGAAAATGGATGGGCGTTGATGAGGTTATGAAAATTGTTAAGAAGGATATTCCTTTTTATGAAGAATCAGGCGGTGGTGTAACTTTATCGGGTGGCGAACCGATGATGCAGGGAGAATTTGCGGGCTCTTTGCTCAATGCCTGTAAAAATGAAAATATTCACACAACTATTGATACCTGCGGATATGCTGAACCTCAGGTTCTTGAAAGCATTCTGCCATTTACTGATTTGTTTTTATATGACCTGAAAATTGCTGACGAACAAAAACACACACAATATACAGGAGTGGGTAATCAGTTGATTTTAAGCAACTTAAAGATCATCAGCAAAAACAACAAACCAATTATAATCCGAATCCCGTTAATTCCTGATATCACTGATAATATAGCCAATCTTGAAGCACTCAGAAATATTATTGAGTCAACACCCGGAATAATCCGTATTGATCTTTTGCCTTATCATTCTTCAGCATATAATAAATATGAACGAATGGGCAGGATACCGGTTTATTCGGTTTCGGAAAATTATGATTCGCAGAAAGCTGCAGAAATAAAAGATTTTTTTAATAATTCAGCTCCATTTATAAGTATTGGAGGATAATACAGAATAATAAATGAACCATCGAATACAAAAATTAAGAAATAACAGTATTAACGCTATCAATACACTTTCAGCAGAAAGAGCACTTTTAGTCACTGAGTTTTATAAGTTTGCTGAAATACAGGAAACGCCTGTTCCGGTTTTAAGGGCTAAATGTTTCAGACATATAATGAGGCATAAAAAAATATGTATCCTTCCCGATGAATTAATTGTTGGCGAACGCGGTAATATGCCCAAAGCTGCCTCTACCTATCCTGAAATTTGTCTTCATTCTTTGGAAGACCTTGAAATTATACATAAGCGCCCAAAAGTTTCATTCAAAGTGGATGATAATACCCGTAAAGCATATCAGGATGAGATAATTCCTTTCTGGAAAGGTAAAACCCAGCGCGACAAGGTGTTTGAAAACATGACTGAGGAATGGAAAAATGCATATCAGGCAGGAGTTTTTACTGAATTTCAGGAACAACGAGCCCCCGGGCATACTGTAGCCGGCAAATCCCTGTTTCAGAAAGGAATGGCAGATCTCAAAAATGAGATAGGAAGTGCTTTGAAAAAACTTGATTTTTCCAATGATCCCAAAGCAAAAGACAAAAAACACGAACTTGAGGCAATGGAAATAGTTGCTGACGCTATTGTCGAGTTTGCAAATCGTCATGCCGATGAGCTTGAAAAGATACTACTTGCTGAGAAGAGTGAGGCCCGTCAGAATGAACTACTGGAGATGATAAGGATATGCCGGAGGGTACCTTTGAATGCACCCCAAACTTTTCATGAAGCATTACAACATTACTGGTTTATTCATCTGGGTGTAATTACAGAACTTAACCCCTGGGATTCATTCAATCCAGGCAGACTTGATCAGCATTTGCTGCCATTCTACAGAAGAGAACTTCAGGGAGGTTCCTTAACTACAGAAAAGGCTAAGGAATTGCTAATGGCTTTCTGGGTGAAATTCAACAATCATCCGTCTCCTCCGAAAATGGGAGTTACAGCTCTTGAAAGCAATACCTACACCGACTTTTCTCTTATTAATTTAGGCGGGGTGAAGGAAGATGGTTCGGATGCAGTTAATGAACTTTCATATCTTATTCTCGATGTCATTGAAGAAATGCGCATACTGCAACCAAGCAGCATGGTTCAGATAAGTAAAAAAAGCCCTGATAAATTTTTGAAACGTGCTTTTAAAATAATAAAAACCGGTTTCGGGCAACCTTCGATTTTTAACACTGATGCTATAATCCAGCAATTGCTCAGTCAGGGTAAATCATTGGTTGATGCTCGTAACGGCGGCGCAAGTGGTTGTGTTGAAACCGGTGCTTTTGGAACTGAAGCTTATACTCTCTCAGGATATTTCAATTTGAACAAAGTACTGGAAATTACGCTTTTTAATGGGTTTGACCCAGGAACAAAAAAACAAATCGGTATTAAAACCGGTGAAGCAAGCAGTTTTCAAAGTTTTGAGGAATTTTATCAGGCATTTGAAAAGCAATTGAATTATTTTATTGACATTAAAATAGAAGGCAATAATCGTATTGAAAAACTCTATGCTGATCATATGCCCGCTCCTTTCCTGTCTCTCTTAATTGATGACTGCATATCAAACGGCACAGATTACAATGCCGGTGGCGCACGCTACAATACAAGTTATGTTCAGGGAGTAGGATTAGGCAGTATAACAGATAATCTTAGTGTTCTCAAAAAATGGGTTTTTGATAACAGAATGCTGTCAATGAAAGAGTTAACAGATATTTTAGAGGCAAATTTTGATAATTTTGATCAGTGGCGCTATAAATTTGTTTATGAAACTCCAAAATGGGGCAATAATGATGATGAGGCAGACCAGCATGCTGCAAGGGTTTTCAATAGTTTTCATAAAGCTGTGACCGGTCGGAAAACATACAGAGGCGGAGTATTCAGGATCAACATGCTGCCTACTACCAGCCATGTTTATTTCGGAAGTGTTATAGGCGCAATGCCTGATGGGAGGCTTGCAGGCGAACCCTTGAGTGAAGGTATTAGTCCGGTTCAGGGGGCTGACCATAATGGTCCGGTGGCAGTACTTCAATCAGCGGCAAAAATTGATCATATTAAAACCGGAGGTACTCTGCTAAATCAAAAATTTTCGCCTTCGTTTTTCAATTCTGAAGAAGCAATTACTAAATTGGCAGCTTTGGTTCGAACCTATTTTAAACTTGACGGACACCACATACAATTTAATGTTGTAAATGCTGACACTTTGAGAGATGCTCAAAAACATCCGGAGAAATACCGGGATTTGATAGTTCGTGTAGCCGGTTATTCTGATTATTTCAATGATCTCAGCGAAACACTCCAGAATGAAATTATTGAAAGAACCGAGCATGAAGGAATTTAATCCTTAACTTGTAATTTGTTTACAACTCATGTTTAAGTATTTTTGTATTTTTTTAATTGAAATTTTAGCATTATGAAAATCAAATCTCTTCTTTATCTGCCATTAGTTGCAGTAATTACATTGAACCTAATGTGTTCAAAGCCTAAAAAAACGGACGATGTCCCTAAGAATATTATTGTTTTCATTGGTGATGGCATGGGTTTTAACCATGTGGATGCAACAAGCATGTTTATGTATGGCGAAGCAGGCAAACTTGTTTTTGAAGGTGATGAATGGTTAAAATTAGCTCAAGCTACTTATTCTGCCATTACTAATAAAGATTCAGATGATGGATATACCACAGGTTATAGCCCACGTTATGCCAGGAATGACACCGCCTATCTTAAATCGAACTTTACTGATTCAGGAGCGGCAGCAACAGCCTTATCAACTGGTTATAAAACTTATAATTCAGCTATTGGGCTTGATATTCACGGCGATACACTGAAACACGCTACTGAACTTGCAAAAGAAATTGGAAAATCAGCCGGAGTTGTTACAAGTGTTATGTTATCACATGCAACCCCTGCAGGATTTTCAGCCAATAGTGTGCACCGTAACAGATATGAGCAAATAGCAAAGCAGCAAATTCTGAATACAAAACTTGATGTGCTGATGGGTTGCGGACATCCAGAATTGAATAATGACGGTGAACCTGATGAAGCTAATTACAAATATGTGGGTGGTTCACAATTATGGGAACAACTTACGGCAGACAAGTCAGTAACAAAATTTGTAATTGACAGTGTTGAATATACGGTAAGCGACATTAATGGTGATTCAAAACCAGATGCATGGGCTTTAATTACTGACAGCACTGATTTTGCAGCGATTGCCAGAGGAGAGAAATTACCCCACAGGCTACTAGGTATACCGAAAGTACATTCCACACTTCAGCAAAGCAGAAAAAATGATGATGAGGAAATTCCATGGAAGCAACCTATGAATACAGGTTTGCCTGATTTGGCACAAATGTCACTGGCAGCTCTGAATGTTTTAAATCAAAATCCTAAAGGATTTTTTGTTATGATTGAAGGAGGCGCAATTGACTGGGCTGCACATGCAAATCAATCAGGAAGGGTAATTGAAGAAACTCATGATTTTAACAAAGCAATCGCTGCTGTGGTTGATTGGATTGAAAAGTATAGCAGTTGGGATGAAACACTGGTAATTGTAACTGCTGATCACGAAACCGGTATGCTTTGCGGACCTGTGGAAGGAGATCAGGTTGTTACTCAGGTCAAGTCGAACGGAAAAGGCAATTTACCCGAAATGAACTGGTATAGCAAAGATCATACTAATTCATTGGTGCCACTTTATGTACGTGGAAAAGGAAGTGAGATTTTCAGATTTCTCGCTGATGAGTTCGATCCGGTTCATGGACCATTTGTGCAGAATACAGAAATAGCAAAATCAGTATTCTTGTTTTGGGATCGTTGATCAGTAATTAGCTTCTCTGAAACAACCGGCTCAAAGAAACTTAGTCTGATTATTTTATATCGCAATATATCATTGGTTTACCTTCGAGGTAGCCCTGAAGTTTGTCTCCTATTTTCACAGAGCCAACTCCTGCAGGTGTTCCGGTAAAAATAAGGTCACCGGCACGTAAAGTCATAAAAGATGAAACATAGGAAATAATTATATTTATCCCGAAAATCATATCGGTACTTTTACCATGTTGTACTGTTTGCCCGTTCATTACAAGATGAAATGAAATATTTCCCGGATCTGATAATGATTCAATAGGTATGAACTCACTTATTGCTGCCGACTGATCAAATCCTTTGGCAATTTCCCAGGGCAAACCTTTTTCCTTACATTCCTGCTGGAGATCGCGGGCTGTAAAATCAATTCCAAGTCCGATTTCATTATAATAATCCGGAGCAAATTTCTCTGAAATATTCTTTCCATTTTTCGAAACCTTGAAAACCAGCTCAAGTTCGTAATGAATATCATTTGAAAAATCCGGAAAGAAAAATGGTCGGTTACGAATAAGTAATGCGGTATCAGGTTTCAGAAAAAAGATAGGTTTTTGGGGAATAGGGTTTTTCAATTCATTGGCATGTTCTATATAATTACGTCCTATACATACAATTTTCATGACGGGGTGATATTAAATTATTACTTTTATTAGCCTGGCTTAATTCACTTATATATAGTTCTTTAGAATCTTAATATATTACTTCATTTGAGCTGAGCCTTTGTTAAAACCTCTAAGTTTTATAGCTGTAATAACTTTCTTAGTATAATTTGGAAATTGTGCATTCATCATCCAGTCGTAATATGAAGGCTCTTTTTTGAACACCTCTTCAACAGGTTTTCCTTTGTATTTTCCAAAATTAAAAGTCTCCCTTCCCTTATCGTCAAAAATAAGATGTCCGGCAAGATCGCAAAATTTATGATAAATTGAAAACGTATGTAAAAAGCCAATATCATTTTCTATAGGATATGAAGTTTTTGATTTTGTATCATTATACTCAGCATTTTCATATTTTTTGACCTGAGCATCCAGAACCTCGAATGTTGCAATTGTATCAGCCTCGGCACTATGGGCATTTTCAAGGTCTTTACTACAATAGAACTGATAGGCAGCCCTAAGGTTACGTGGTTCCATTTTATGAAAAATATTCTGTACATCCACTATACGTCTTCCTTTCAAATCAAAATCGGTGCCTGCACGTAAAAACTCTTCGGCAAGCAAGGGAATATCAAACTTCAATGCATTATAACCGCACAGATCACAGCCGTTAAGCATTTGAGACAACTGGTGAGCTAAGTCAGCAAAAACAGGCTCATCTTTTATATCCTCATCACTAATACCATGAATGGCTATAACCTCGGCTGGTATTGGAATTTCAGGGTTCACCCTGTGAGTTTTCACTTCTTTCTTACCATCAGGGTAAACTTTCAAAATGCAGATTTCAACAATACGGTCTGTGCCAATATTGGTACCGGTTGTTTCCAGGTCAATAACGGCAAGCGGACGGGTCAGGTTCAGATTCATAATCAAATAAATATACTGCCAAAACTATCCTAAATAATAAGGTTTCAGGTTCAGACAAAAAGATTGATAAAGGTTGTGATACTATAGACAATTAAATAGTTATATAGTCATTTCAGTATCAAAATTTTCGAGCAATTGTGCAATTCTTCTTATAAACATACCACCCAAAGCTCCATCAACAATCCGATGATCGTACGAGAGACTAAGTATCATCATATGCCTTACAGCAATTACATCGCCGTCTTTGGTTTCTAGCACAACAGGTTTTTTCTTTATTGCGCCGATACCTAATATTGCTACCTGGGGCTGATTGATGATTGGTGTTCCGGTAATACTGTCGAAAGTGCCAAAATTGGTAATTGTAAAAGTGCCACCCTGAATATCATCCGGATTAAGTTTACTATTTCTGGCTTTATTTGCAAGGCTATTAACATCTTTTGCAAGCCCAATAAGATTTTTCTGATCAGCATTTTTGATGACCGGAACAATCAGATTACCATTTGGGAGAGCGGTTGCCATTCCTATATTGATCTTTTTTCGCCGTATCACTTTATAACCATCAACTGAAGCGTTCACATTGGGAAATTCTTTCAGTACCTTTGCCGTAGCTTCAATAAAAATAGGCATATAGGTTATCTTCTCACCTTCACGCTTCAGGAAACTATCCTTGATGCTTTCACGCCATTTCACAACGTTAGTAACATCTACCTCAATAAAGGAAGTTACATGAGGAGAAGTATGAACTGACTGCACCATGTGATCGGCAATCAGACGTCTCATACGATCCATTTCAAAGACTTCATCATCACCTGAAACTGTAACCGGAGGAGTAACAACTTTTGGCGCTTCCAGTTTTGAAACTGCTGGTGGCTGAACTACAGGCTGCTGACGGTTTTTAATATACTGCAAAAGATCATCTTTGGTTAGACGTCCGTTTTTGCCCGAACCGGGGATAGTTTCAAGCTCGGCAATGCTGATTTTTTCTTCTTTGGCAATACTTTTTACCAGAGGAGAGTAAAATCTGGTAGACGTAACCTGCTCATCAACAGAAAGTGCCGGTGTTCCAACAGGCTGAGCAGTTGTTTCAGTAACAACTTCTTCCTTCTCCGCAGGTTTTTCTGGCTTGTCTGCTACAGGTTCCTCTGCATCTTCACCACCCATATCAATAATGGCAATAGCTGTACCAACAGGCACCACATCATTTTCAGCAAACAGGATTTTCTTCAGAACCCCCTCAACAGGGCTGGGAATTTCAGAATCAACCTTATCAGTGGCAATTTCACAGATTGGATCGTCTTCTTTAATAATTTCACCCTCTTTTTTCAACCAGCGAATAATTGTGGCTTCTATAACACTCTCGCCCATCTTGGGCATTATAATTTCAAAATTTGTCATTATTGGTCTTGTTTAAAGATGATTTTATATGTTTTATAACTAAATATGTATTAATGATTTCTGAGATTTTATCGTGTTCATAATAGGTAACAAAGATAAAGTTTATTTGTTTGTAAGTCAGCAATACACTTGAATAACAATAATCAGATTTTCTATTGTTATCATAACTGATTTAAGAATTCTGCCTAACAAACCAGCGCATCATCTGCCAAGTTCTCTGAAGCCTTTCAGTAATATCCTGAAATCATTGATCACCTTATAATTACGAGCATATAATATGTTCAGCCTGCTAATATCATCAGGACTGAGAACCTGTTTCTGCAAAACATCAATGGGATGTAAAACGCCTTGGCGAATTTCAGGAAGGCGCATTTCGGGTCTGGACTGTGTGGTTTCGTAACCTACCCATGAACGCTTGCCAATGAGTACATAAAATATATTCCGAATGAATCCCAGAGGTTTTTTAACAATAAATACAAGAACAGGCAGCATTACGAGCATTACAAGCGATGCGATCACATCAAACAGGCGTTTGGTCCTCAGGTTGCCGGCACTCGCAACGGAGTTAATTTCAATCATATACAAATCGCCGGTTGCATTAATTGAGTTACTACCAATAATGAAGAGGCTTTCAGGCGGTGCTATTTTATATTCTACCTGTTCCTGTCCCAGTTCTGACATGAGGTCAATCATATTGCTGGCAGGTATGTCTTTTGCACAGAAAACCACTTCATCAATCTTATAAATTGTAATAATGTCCTTTATTTGACTTAAACTTCCTATGAAACCATTACCCTTTGATCCGGAATTACTTACACTTACCAATCCAATGAAGCTTGGGTTAAGTTCAGTTTTTCTCAACAGTTCTGCTACCCGTTCAGCCTCTTCTAATTCCCCGGCTATAAGATATCTTTTATTTTCAGCCGATCCAAGCCTGAAAAACCTGATATTGGTAAGATGTAACAATAGCCTGATGCCTATCATTGATATAAGCCCCCAGAAAGCGCCAAGAATAATGAGTGCCCGAGAAAAACGAAAAGCTTCTGGTAAAAGGGCATAAATTACGAGTATGGTTATGGTTCCGAAAAATAATCCCTGAAGTATTTTTATGAGTTTTACAGGTTTATCGTATCCACCGCTGTAATACGTTGAAAGTAACCATATTAAAATATATACAGGTACCAGTATCCGCATGAACTCCGGAGGGTAATTCCCCCCTTCGAGGTATATAAATTTATCTTCCCAATAGTTCTTTAATACATAAACACCTGTATATATGAGTGTTGCATCGAGCAAAGGCATAAAAGCACTTCGGATAAAGCGCCAGAAAATTGAAATTCCTGCTCTGAACCAGATTGCAAGATTGATTAGAAATGAAAACAACCTTGCATTTTGTTTTGAGAAATGTTTGGTGGCAAAAATATTCATAGCGTTATAAAACGTCAGAACATAATTGACACTGGTTTTCTTTGTGCTTTCGCCCTTGTAATGTATTATTCTTGTCTCAGGATAGTAGTAATTTTTGTAACCGGCCAGAATAAGGCGGTACGACAGATCAATATCTTCGCCATACATAAAGAATGCTTCATCTAGCAATCCTGTCTTATCAAGTGCTTCTCTGCGCAAAAGCATAAATGCGCCGCTAAGCACATCCACCTGATGAGTCTGGTCTTTATCAAGATAAGTCAGGTGGTACTGACCGAAAACCCTGGATCTTGGAAATAATTTTGCTAGCCCGAATATCTTATAAAACGAAACTGCCGGAGTTGGCAAGCCACGTTTTGATTCTGGCAGGAAGCGGCCTTTACCATCAATCATTTTCACACCCAGACCACCGGCATCAGGATGATTATCCATAAAGGAAACTACTTTTGAAAGGGTGTCATCCTCAACGATAGTATCAGGATTCAGTAGCAGCACATACTCCCCTTCCGATATCCTGATTGCCTGATTGTTAGCTTTTGAAAAACCTTTATTATCTTTATTGGCAATAACTTTAACCTCCGGAAATTTCTCTTCCAGCATACTCACCGATCCGTCAACTGAATTATTGTCAACTACAAATATTTCAGCATCAATATCTTTAACAGCTCTCCGAACCGAAAGCAAACATTGCTCAAGAAAAAACCTGACATTGTAATTAACGATAACAATTGAAAGCTTCATCAGTGGTTAATTGACTTACAATCGCAAAAATACGTTATTAAACCTTTATAAAATGAAAACCTGACAGCTTGTTGATAAACTGTCAGGTCTTTTCAAGTGATATTTATATTAATATTACTGGCATTTCAGCACATGCTGTATCTGATAATTTGCAGATTCGGCATAATTACCGTGAGCAGCATTTTTAAATGCCTTGCAGGCTTCGGCAGTATTACCCTTTTCACGATAGGCATTTCCCATTTCAAAATAGATCTTTGCCTTGTCAGTTGGGGTATCATTTTCAAGAACCAGGGCTTTTTCAGCAGCTTCAAGGGCATTATCCCACTGTTTCAGGTTGTTATATGCCAGAGTAAGCAGGAAATAAGTCTGAGCCTCTTCGCCATATTTAAGCGCCAGTTGCATAAATTCAACAGCTTCAGCACCTTTGTTAGCCTGAATACTTTTATTTGCCCTTACTGCAAGATAATCCCGCATACTTTTCTCGGCAGTAGCCTTAGTTTGATTATCATCGGCGTTTTGAGCCAGAACTATTGACTGATCCATTGCAGTAGTCATTTCCTCAAGGTTTTCAAGCTTTCTGTATGCCAGACCCATCAGTAAAAATGTTTTGGCATTTTCAGGATCGAAGTTCACTGAATTCTTCAGATATTCAATTGCTTTTTCATTTTCCCCGCCACGATAGGCATTGTTGCCCTGCATGAGATACAAACGTCCGAGGTTAGCCTGGGACCTGGATACTGTATGTGGGTCGTTGTATTCAAGGCCAAGGTCAAAACTTTTACGAAAAGCTTCAATTGCAGCATCTATATCTCCATCTTTCTGGTGCTGACCGGCTATTTTGAAATATACTGCCGGAAGCTGACTTTCAGCCATAATTCTCAATTCATCGGCTTCGGCACCTACCTTATTTGCCAGATCAACGGCTTCTTCTAAAAGTCCTGCTGCTTTTATTGCATCAGAATTTACAAATTCAGCGGCTGCATTATACTTACTGACAACATCATCCAGGGTTTGGGCATTTAGTGAAATAGTTGCCAGCGAAAAAACAAAGAGTAATGTTACGCCCGAAATTAACTTAATTTTCATCTTTCTTGATTTAGTTAATAAATTAATATGATTGAGATTCATGTTAAAAAAATTAAGTGGCAAAAATAAAAAAATCAAAATATCTTTGGATACTTCACCGGATTGTATTCATGCATCAGGTTATAAACCGCATCAAATACATCTTCGGCATTGGGGTTAGAAAAATAATCACCATCAGTACTATAAGCTGCACGGTGAGGTTTTGAAGTAACTGTTGTAGGCTGGGCATCAAGATAGCGATATCCACCCTGGTTTTCGAGAACCTGTTGCATCATATATGAAGTTGCACCCCCCGGAACATCCTCATCAAAGAAAATTATTTTATTGGTTTTCTTAAGAGAATCCACGATCACATGGTTCAGGTCAAAAGGGAGAAGGCTCTGAACGTCAATCAGTTCAACACTAATATTGAAATCCTTAAGTTGTTGAGTTGCATCCTGCGCTATTCTTACACATGAGCCGTAGGTTACCACAGTAACATCAGTGCCTTCCTGTAGTATCTCAGGTATTCCGGGTAGCACACGGAATTCACCTATGTTGTCAGGTCTGGGTTCTCTTAGTCTGTATGCGTTGAGTGGCTCAATTATCAATGCGGGTTCGTCAGAAGCAAGCATAGTGTTGTAAAACCCTGCTGCCTGTGTCATATTTCTTGGAACCAGAACGTAAACACCTTGTACTGAATTAATTACCATGCTTAATGGAGAACCGGCATGCCAGATACCTTCAAGACGATGCCCTCGTGTGGTAATAATCATAGGAGCTTTCTGCCTTCCAACTGTGCGATATTGCAGCGTAGCCAGATCATCGCTGAGAACCTGCAAACCGTAAAGCAGATAATCAAAATACTGAATTTCGGCAATAGGTCTGAAACCCCGCATTGCCAGTCCTATCCCCTGCCCTACTATTGTTGCTTCACGAATACCGGTATCAAAAATCCGATTTTCGCCGTATTTTTCCTGCAAACCTTCATAAGTCTGGTTAACTCCGCCTATTTTACCGACATCTTCTCCAAAAATAACCACTTCCTTATATTTATCCATTATCCTGTCAAAATTATCGCGAAGAATTTCACGACCCGGTACAGTTTTGGAAGATTCAGAAAATATTGGTTTTATTTCCTGAACTTTAAGAGCAGAATATTTCGATTCGCTATACAAGTGTGAGTTATAACGCTGATAACTATCTGCCATAGCATCGTCCAACCATTTGGTAACATTGATCTTTAATGAGTTTTCGGGGTTGGAGCATGAATCGCAGATAAGTCTTAAAATGCGTCTTGCCGAAGCATAAATGTCTTTACGTATGGGTTCGGGAATACGCAGCAGATCATGTTTAATAGCTTCAATTTTAGAGGTCTTGGCGCAATTGCAAGTGGTAACATCCACCATTCTGATGAATTCATCGCGCATCTTCAGGATCGGGGACATAAAAGTTTTCCAGGCATTATTGCGTGCCTTACGGGCTGTTTTTACAGCCTCTTCTTCAATCCTGTCAAGTTCTTTAGCACTTGCAATTTTTTCATCAAGCATCCATTTTCTCATCATCAGCAGACAGTCATGACTATTTTCCCAGTCAAGCTGCTCAGGACTTTTATATCTTTCGTGCGAACCTGAAGTTGAATGCCCTTGTGGCTGAGTAAGTTCTACAACGTGAACTATTGAAGGGATATGATACCTTCTTGCAAGTTCAGTTGCCTGAAAATAAACTTTTAGAAGTTCAGGATAATTCCAACCAACGATTTTGAAAATTTTAAATCCATCTCCATTCTCATCAAGCTCAAAACCCCTTAAGATCTCTGAAATACTATTTTTAGTGGTCTGATATTCTCTTGAAACCGAAATTCCCCAACCATCATCCCACACTGACATAACTACAGGAACTTTAAGTACACCAATGGCATTAATGGTTTCAAAAAAATGCCCTTCGCTGGTGCTGGCATCTCCAATGGTTCCGAATGCAATTTCGTTACCATTGTTTGTAAACTTCTTAAAAACTTTCAGTTCAGGATTGTTCCTGTATAATTTTGATGCCAGTGCAAGTCCGAGCAAACGAGGCATTTGTCCGGCAGTTGGTGAAATATCGGCTGAGGTGTTTTTTTGTTTTGTCAGGTCTTTCCATTCTCCATTTTCATCAAGAAGCTGAGTAGAAAAATGATTATTCATCATTCTGCCGCCACTTCCCGGGCTTGCCTTTCGGTCAGTATCGCCGTATAGCTGTGCAAAAAACTCTTCCAGGGTCATCATTCCTGCAGCAAGCATAAAAGTCTGGTCGCGGTAATATCCTGAGCGCCAGTCGCCTTCTTTAAAATAGCGCGACATAGCAAGCTGCGGTACTTCTTTGCCATCACCAAAAATGCCAAATTTTGCTTTTCCGGTCAAAACCTCTTTACGACCCATTAAACTTATCTGGCGACTTTCGTGCCCTATACGATAATCCCTTAGAATTTCGGTTCGGGAAGGAAGTGAAAACTGTGTTTCAGATCCATGTATAAGACCCTTTTTAGATTTTTTAGCCATTTTAAAACCAAATGGTATTTAGTGAATTAACAAAACATTTTACGTTTGGGTTCAAAACAATAACCAGTTATTTCAAGCCCTGCATATCTACCGTAATAAATATGTATCTATTCTGATTAATGATAAACCGCAAATATTTATCATTAATTTAAATTGTTTTTACGATCTAACAATAATCAATCCAAAATGATTATATTTTTGGATTTACTATTTAATATTTTCTGACAAAGGCAGTCCAAATTCTTCTACCATCCTGATATTCAGGTCTTCAAGGCGGTTCAGAATTGGATTATAAATTCCAGGGATGACCGGAATATGAACTCCTTTTTCAGTTATCTCGCCTTTTAAGATCATTTCCACTCCAATGGCAGCGGGCAGAGCTACCGTACGGGCTATTGCAGTATCAGTAGCCAGTGTTCCAAAATCAAGCATTGACGATTTGATGATTTCCTGCCTGCCATCGGGGTATGAAGCCAGGAATACATGCTGCATTGCAACCATATCGCGCTCAGTACGACCTAATTCCATTTTTGCAATCATCACATCACTGGTAATCTCAAAAGGAGTGTCTTCTCCCCTGTTCATAAGTTCGTCGCTGAACAGTCCTAACCATTCGATAGCATCAAGAGCATAGGATTTTTCATCTATTTTCAGATAGTCAGCAGCTTTTTTACGGATATTGGTAGCATCCTTCGCACCAATCAGCATAGCTACGAACTCAGCATAGATTTTTCCGGTAAAATCATATTTATCGCTGGTAATGAGCTTCAGCGCCTTCATAACATCAATGCTTTCGCACCATCCGGGGAAACGGAAGGTACCGCGCATCATGGTTTTGGTTTCCGGAATACCATAAAGCTGAATATAAGGTAATGAATCACGGTTCGGATAAATCTCAAGCTTACCAACTTCAGGGAAATCAACTGAAAGAGGATTTTTGAAGAGATCTTCAGTAGGAACTGTAACTATTTTTCCATAGCGCAGATATTTTCCGTCATTATTCCCTGCCATTACCACACCTTTGGGACTCCATGAAAACTTGTAACGGAATGGATTGTCAGCAGCTTCGGGAGCCGGTAAAGCACCGCAGATTGAATAAAATTCTTCAATTTTGCCACCCTTACCATGAACATGGTCAATGATGCGCATAGCGCCCATGTGGTCAATTCCGGGATCAAGCCCCAGTTCGTTAAGAATAATAATGCCTGCATCTTTTGCTGCCTGATCAAAAGCCTGCATTTCAGGTTTAACATACGAAGTCGTTACCATGTTCTTTTTCAGTGCAATACATTGTTTTGCAACCATAATGTGATGTATCCATGGTAAAAGACTTACCGTAAGATCATGCTCTGCGATAAGTTTTGCCAGGCCTTCTGTATCATCAATTGTCCATGCTATCGAGAAACCATTTTTATGTGAACCAATCATGGCATCGGCTTTCGATTTTGTACGGGTGGCTACTGTTACCTGATAACCTTTTTCAAGTAAATAGGTAACTATGGGTTTTACCACCATCCCAGCTCCTAATATTAAAACTTTTTGCATAAAACTAATTTCTAAAATTTGGTTTATAAGTATTGCTCAATGTATTTATATTCAGGTGTAAGTTTGCCCTTGTGAACTATAAAAGCTCTTTTCAAGGCAGAAGGCAAGTTCACATCATTGAAATCCTTACTGAAATCGGCTGTAGCCAGTGATTTTATAAAGGGCATCAGTGCATCGGCAAAAGCCATTGATGAATCGCGGGGAAGCTCGCTTGGCAGGATATCAACAGCCATAACCAGAATCCCCTCTCCGCTGAATCCTGATGTGGGTTGTCCGGTAAATGGGTTATATACAAATACCGGATCTTCAATTTCGGTGCCTTTGTGAGTACATTCTATTGAGCCATCGGGATCGCAGGTAATATCACCAATAACGGTAAGCTTCGGCGTTCCTTCGGAATACAGTTCCTTGAGATATTCCTTGGTAACAATACGCGGGAAACGCTCATCCCAATACATGCAATTCATCAGTACGGTGAGGTGAGGAATGAATTTATCAAACTGATTCCGGTAATTTTCAGGATGCCTGCTATATTCGTAAACATCAAATTCCTGACCCGGGTTTTTGTGTTTCGAAAGGTCATCTTTTCTGAATATTGTTTTATAAATGATATTGTTTGGCAGGTCTTTCCTATCCTTTAATTTGAGCAGCTCAGCCGATGAAATCTCAATAAGGGGTAATAAATGAGCTATTTCCTGTGCCCCATCCGAAACATTGCCATAGCCTGTAAAACCAATTGTAAGAGGGAGAAGTTCTGTAGGCAAACCATGTCTGGCTATTTCCATCCCTACCTTTGATATTTCCTGTTTGGCTTCAGCAAGCGAATCATAGGTACATGCCTGTCTGATTTTCAGAAAAGGAGTGTTGTACCCGTAATGATGCAGACGTTGCCCAAGGCTCCATAACGAATTTATCATGCCTGCCAGCCCTGCAAATTTCCCAAAGAATATCAAACGTTTATTTCTTTCATCTACAATACGTTCATAATCAATGAGGTTGCATTTCAGCTCCATCATTTTTCTGAGCATTGGCATGTTGTAAGGTTGTCCTTTAATGACATGAGAGAAAAAGACATAGGTTTTTTCAGGCTCGAAAAAGGACTCAGGCATTTCTTTAACGCCAAGTATCACTGAGCAATCTTTCAGTGTATCTTCAACTCTGGCACCAGCGTCCAGATATTCTTTTTCGGTAAACACACGTTTAGCCGAACGCTGAATAATAAAATTCAGTTTTTCATCTTTAATCAACCGCGCTATATGTCTGGGAGTAAGCGGGGTCCGACGTTCCATCACGTACTTATCCTCGTGTCGGATTCCAATAATGTTATTCATATCAGTATATAATTAGTTTGTAGATAGTGCTACTTGGGGCTGCAAAGGTAGAAATTTAAAATATTTATTTAAAACAGAATAATGAACAAAATTTTATAAAACAGCGATTTGACATCCAAAGCAGTTAAAAAGTATAAATACATCAGTTTTAGAGAACCGAAGAATGACTTTAAAATTAAACAAAAATTTTTATTCGTAACTGTTTCCTGCCGCTTTTGCCAAGCGAGCTGTAACAGGCTGCCCTGCTGTTATTTTCGTTGGTCTGTTAGTCTATGGTTCGGTAGGACAGACACACTCTCTGCCAAGTTTTGGTTAGCGAGATGGCTTGTGTGGTTGGGCAATGTGTATGGCTGTTAGTGTGGGTTGTCGATGTTTAGTTCTTAAATATTTTTTCTTCAAAGTTTTTTATGGCTTGTTCTTTCAACTCGGATACTTTTACTTGCTTTACTTTTCTGTCTGCTATGAGCTTGTAAAGTTATTTTGAAATTTCTTTTTGGTCGTCAATGCTTGGAATGGGAAATTCAAGATTCATAAATACCTTTTCATTTATTCTCGGCGTTCTTGCACCGCTTGTTTTATCAGCTATTTGTGTTTGTATTATTTCAGATGATAGAACATATTTAAAAAAATCTTCAGTTACTAAACTTCTGTCAATATCAAGAACAAGTAGCTCAGACGAGCAAATTATATCTTCAAAATCAGTTTTATTAATCCAATATTTATTCAGATAGGCCTTAATTTATCAAGCAAAAAGAAGTCTGCCATCACTTGAAATTTGTTAGCTTGTAAACTACACTTCTACTTTTTTATTCCCAAAGTCAGAAAGACTAAAAAGTATAGGTTGAGAATTTTTTTGCTCAAAATTATAAGGGGATGACTTTTTTATTTTATCTTTTCTTTGCTCATAATGCGGAGTGTTGTAATGCAAATATACTGTTATTCAATGTAATAGTGGTATATTTGCCCGCATTTTTCTGTTTTTATGAATAATTCAGGTTAGATTTTCAAGCACAAAATTACTGCAATATATTTTTATTTGTTCTCTTACTTGCCTGAATTGTTCAGAAATCTCATCTACTGATCCGGTTGCTTTAGCCGGATCTGGAAAATTAAAATGAAATTTCCTTGCTTTGCCGGGAAAGATGGGACATTGTTCCTTTGCATTATCGCAAACAGTAATGATAAAATCGAAATTAACATCTAAATATTCATCAATATTATTAGATGTTTGATTGGATATATCTATTCCGTCTTCCTGCATTGTGGCTATTGCTTTTGGATTTACTCCGTGTGCTTCTATACCTGCACTGTATATATCAGCCTTGTTCCCAGTAAAATGGCGTAAATATCCTTCTGCAATTTGACTTCTGCACGAGTTCCCTGTACATAAAACTAAAATCTTAGGTTTCATTTCAAATAGTATTTCTTATTGAACTTCAAACTTACTTTCATTAAAAATATAAGTACCGGAACTCCAAACAAAGTGCCGATCACAGCAGCAAATGCTTGTGGAGAGCTTAATCCAAAATTAGCAATTGCAACGGCAATCGCTAATTCAGAGTAATTACCTGTTGCTGTAAATGCAATCGAAGCATTTTTGTCGTACTGGATTTTCAGTGCTTTATTGATGAGAAAACTAATGAAAAACATCAAAACAAAATAAAGAATAAGTGGAATAGCAATTTTCACCACTTCTAAGGGTAATTCAATGATTTGACTGCCTTTTAAACTGAACATTAAAACAATGGTTGCCAATAGAGCTATCAATGTTATTGGTGAAATTTTCCGAATAAAGCTATTTTGATACCAATCATTACCTTTCTTCTGGGTTAAAAAATAACGACTGAGAAATCCTACCATAAATGGAATCCCCAGTTAAATCAATACGCTTTCAGTAACATTACGCATTGAAACGCGTACATAATTATTTTAAATCCAAGGTGTTTAGGCAAGAAATTGATTAATAACCAGACAAAAAAGCTATAGGATGCGACTTGAAAAATGCTGTTAAGGACAACCAATACAGTTGTGTATTCCCTGTTGGTTTTGGCTAGATCACTCCAAACAATGACCATAGCCATACATCTTGCTAAACCTATTAATATCAGTCCAGCCATATATTCAGGCTCGTTACTTAAAACAAAACTACTAAACCAAACATAAAAACCGTTCCAACTACCCAATTCAGGATTAACGAAATGGTAATTGCTTTTTTATCTTGCAATACTTTAGGCAAAAGTAAATAATCCACCTTTGCTAATGACGGATACATTATTAAAATCAAGCCTATCAATAAGAGAACAATCGTTGTGCCTACAGAAAACTTATCCATATTGAAAAAAATGGGGGAAAAGATAACCTAATCCCACACCAAGTGCCATCGCCAAAAATAACCAAACCGTTAGACAACGGTCAATAAACTTCATTCTTACGTTCATCTTTTTCTTTTATGAACAACAACCTCCTGGTTTTTCAGCATAAATCGTCAGGCTCCTAATAACTGTTTCTTTTGAATTATATTCTTTGATTTCTTCTTCAGTCAAATAGTCTTTTAAAATACTGTCAGGCACAATGATAGGTTTATCTTTTTGAATGGTTAAATTGGAGAAACCTGCCTGAGTGATATAGCCTAAGTATTCATCTTTATCAATGGCACTTGCCACACAACCTGCATACATTTCAGCTGCATCTTTAATTTTGCCAGGTAAATTTCCTGTCAAAACAATATCCGAAACACTAAAATGTCCACCTGATTTTAAAACACGAAACATTTCTGCAAAAACAACAGCCTTATCAGGCACGAGATTGAGCACACAGTTGCTCAGGATTACATCTGCACTATTTGAAGCTACAGGTATTTTTTCAATATCACCTAATCTGAATTCTACATTGTTGAAACCTAACTTTTCTGTATTGGAGCGAGCTTTTTCAATCATTGCTTCAGCAAAATCAATTCCAATAACCTTTCCCGATTTGCCTGTTTCTGCTCTGGCTACAAAACAATCATTACCTGCACCGCTTCCTAAGTCAACGACAGTATCGCCTTTCTTTATTTTCGCAAATGGTGTCGGTAATCCACAACCCAAACCTAAGTCTGCATCAGGATGGTAACCGTCTATTTCACTATAATCTTCTCCCATAATGTGATACACCTTGTTGCTATATTTTCGGAAACAACAGCAGGATGAAGTAGCAGTTTCGTGACCATGTAATGCGATCTCGTGGTATTTTTGCTTTACCATTTCTCTGATTTCTTCGTTTTTATTCATTGTATTCATTTTTAAATGTTTAACAATAATCATTTTCTTGTTTGATCAGTTGAGATGAAAAAATTGAAAAGTAATGATTCAGCTTTTCAATTCCTTTTTCGTTGATACAATAGCAAATTGTATTTCCTTCAATACTTCCTTTTATCAATCCAGCATTTTTTAGTTCTTTCAAATGCTGTGAAACAGTCGGTTGAGCCAAAGGCAATTCATCAACGATATCATTACAAATACAAGCGTTTACTTTTAACAAATGCTCCATAATTGCTACCCTGGCAGGGTGCCCCAAAGCTTTTAATAATACTGCCATTTTCTGCTGAGCATCTGTGTAACTACTCTTTCTTGAGACTCTCATTTTATCTATTTATTTATTGCAATATTACAATAAAGATTTTAAATTCAGCTTTAATCTTTACTTTATACGAATTGTCTTTACAAAATAGTCCAAGCTGTTTTGTAAATTACAATCGTTAATGCCGGTGGTTAAAACATTCAGAAAAATTGAGCGGAGCGATAATTGGTCTGTTATATTTTTCCAATCGGTATTATTTTGAAAAATCAATCTTTTATGAGATGGTTATTTTGCTAAGGGAGTGTTTTTGGGAGTTACTAATAAACTAACGTTAGTTCGATTTATCGGATTTCTGAATTTTGTGGTTATTATCAGTTTTAAAATATTTTACTAACAAGTTGATGTTCAATTAAATAATAGAGAAAGTCTTCCTATATTTATGTCGACAAACTAAAAAAAACAAACCCCTTTCAATGTCGAATAGTGAAGTTATTACAATCCTGATACACTTTCCATTTGGGAAGTTTCTGAAACTTTAAGCATTTCCAACTTTTCTATATTAAAACTCATCTTTAAAATGACTTCCCTAAGTTGGTTTCCTGCAACCGTTTTGTTGAATTCATGCAAAAAGAAATGTTGCCTATGACTCCATACCTTAAAATGATATGTATGTATGGGCAATTATACAGGTACTTCATTAACATTGAAAATGTGTAACAAAGGTATTCAAAGGTATTGCACAGAGGGGTAAAAGGAGTATGGTCTGGTTTTAATGTTTTAAACTTCATCTAGTTGTGAACGATAAAGGTGAAATTATTGACTTTATCATAGCCCAGGGTAACGTTGATGATTGGGAACAGCTATTAAGAAGCAGTTTACTTGATAAAGTTCAAGGAAAACTATTTGGCGCCGGGATATATATCACAGAAGCTGTTTGAATTTTTATCTGATAGTGGTATACACCTGATAACAAAGGTCCGTAGCAATATGAGAAACTCCCTACTTAGCTTTGAAGATAAACTACCGTTGCGCAAGAGAGCAATAATTGAATCTAACAACGATGAACTGAAAAACATTTACCTAATTGAACATTCAAGACATCGTTACTTTACAAATTTTATTGTAAACTTCATTTCATCATTGATTGCTTATAGTTTATTTCCTAAAAAACCAGCTATCCAGCTTGAAAAAGTTTACTCACAGCAACTTACACTATTCAAAAATATGTCGAACCTACGTTAAAATAAAATTAACCAAATAGCAAAATCTTTAATTGAAATCACAAAAAAACCACGAATGCAGAACCTGAATTTCCATTCCCCGCATTCGTGGCGTTTATAATTTCAGTTGAATTTATAATCCCATAATAAGGTTAATTGTCAACACAAGGTCATTTGCGTCCACCGCACCATCGCCGTTAAAATCAGCATTATCAAAGCAGAATGGTATAGGGCTCATACCCAGGATATAATTTACTGTATGTACAAGGTCATTAATATTTACAACACCATCGCAATTTGAATCGCCGGGCAATACAACATCATAGTTAACAATGAGATTCACAGGGATTTCCACAACAGGGTTTAAAGGATCATTGCAATACAGTTTTATTATTCCGCTATGTACACCTATTTCAAGACTTTTAGTTTTAAAATAAATCGGAAATTCCACACTCGAATTTGCTTCGATCAGGGTAGTGTCATCTAAATAATAAAACCAGTCCTGCACCCCGTCTTCAAAACGATAGAGCTGATTGCCAAGTCCGCTCCACCATAGGTCAGTGCCATCATGCCCAATAGAATAGCTAAGACTTGTAGGAGCATTGAATTCTTCAATTACCTCAAACCTGCCATCGTCAGTTTCAGCAAAATGAAGTATTTTGCCCAATGAGCTCGCCCATAGATTTCCTTCGGCATGAGAAGGTACCCAAACTAATTGTGTAACGCGGTCTTCAAAACTTGTAGTTAATAATTGCAATATATTTCCCTGATTATCAACTCTGTAGAAATTAGGGCTTGATGATCCAATAAGATTGACAATAAAATAATTTCCATCCCATGTCAGAGAATAAATATCACTTGTAGGCAACTGAAAAGAAGCACCTGTTGCGACACCATCAAGAGTATATGCGAAAACAGTCCCATTATTTTCTCCTATCCAGAGATATTCACCGTCATAGGCTATACTAAATGGTTGTGCGTGAATGTCAAATGTATTGACAATTTGTTTCTGAACTGTATCATAAACGTTTAATGTGCCATTCAGCCCAACAATATACAATGAGCCGTCAGCCCAGGTGATACCACTACGGCTGAAGGATACATTTCCATAGGTTCCGAGTATGGTTCCCACTTCACCAGCAGCGCTTATAAATTCTTTTTCAGATGAATAGCGCAGCCAGGTATTACCTGTGTTTGTAATTTTCAGATCAGCTATTCCGTTTTGATTGGGTGCAAGGGTGATATTTAAAGCTTCAGGTGTAACCTGAATTTCAGGATCGCCAACAATGATAAAGTTTTCCAGATTTATCTGAGCACTTCCAAGACTATTTGAAACTTCAAGGCTTACATCATAAATACCCAGTGTTTCATAAGAAACGGTCGGATTTGGCTGTGTGGATGTTGCCGGATTGCCACCAGGGAAACTCCATAACCATGAAGTAGGATTATTTGAAGAGTTATCAGTAAAATAAACTGAACCACCAAGAGGAACTGTTGTCACATCAGCGATAATATCAGGAATGATCTCGGTGCCCATTAAAACATCAAATGAAATTGTTTCGCCTGCCTGTCCAATATTGAAAATGTTCAAACCGCCCGGACTACCATTCTGCAAAAAGCTGCTCGGGTTGGTTTCGTCATTGATAGCAGTACGATTAACATTTGCAGCAAAATATGCTTGGTTTACAGTGCCGTTATTTGTTGTAGTGCCATTGGGGCGATAAACATATACTTCGTCCGGCGGACCATCGGCATTGCCATCACCAACTGTTACATCAATCCGATAAACCAAAAGTCCTGAACCCGGTAGATTCATTTCAAATGTTCCTGGAACTTTTCTTCTATATTCCACAATAAAAAATTGTGTTGGCGAATTTGGCGAGGCAATTTTGTAAATATTATTTGAGGGTGAAGTTAAAGGATTGAGCGTATAAGTTCCTGCTGTCGTAATTTCAGGTATTTCTGTGATCCATGTGTGGTTTGCATATTTGTATTTCATATATCCAAGCATATGCCCAAAACCACTTTCCATTAAATCCCACGGTCCGGCAGGTGCAATACCATTACTTGTGTAGTGATACAGGTCAGGAGCACCGAGAGAATGAAACATTTCATGACAAAGAGTCTGAACATCATTTTGATTTTCAGGCTGGAATGTGTAATCATATACCTTTTTCCCATGAATATGAACATTATAGGAATAAAGCACCCAGCGATGTGCCCATAACAGATCAGCCCATGCACCGGAGTTTCCGCGGATTACAAAACACATGTTATCAACATATCCGTCGTTGTCGGCATCAATATCTAAGTCAAGCGGTACTTCATCATGAATGAAAGCAATGGCATCTTTTAATAAAGTATGCTCCCTGTTGGTACGTTGTGAAGAGTTTTTATAACCATCAGGATTATTGACTGCATGATATGGTTCAAAATAACTTCTATTATGCGGATCCTGATAGGACAGGTTAACCGAAAGGTCACAGATTGGATAATGATGGCTGTCAATCAATAAATTATCATACGAAACCTCAGTATAATATGTTTTTAATGAAGATCCATTGGTATTGTTAAAACGACCATCGTAAACTGAACGTGGAAGCGTAAACTCTGGCTGATCGTTAAATCTGATGTAAACAACCAAATTATTCAATGTTCCGGCATGAGGTGCGCGGGTTGAACGGTTGGCATCTTTCCAGAACTCATCCCTTTTATTCTGATACTCTCTTTGTGAAATTTTAGCCCATGGCTGCAAACCTATGCTTTCAGGATTTACACTATTAACTCTGTAGGCAGTAGGAACAACTATTTCACCTTCAACAGTGCCATAATAGTAAAATCCGTCATCACCTACAATGATCGTATAACCAGCATCGTCGTGAAGCCAGTTAAAAAACTCATCACCCGATACAAAGCATTCAATTGTACTTCTATCAGGTTGGGTAACAGTGTATGGCAGGCTGTCGAACCAGGCGGCCGTGAGAGCAAATGAGCTCATAAAAAATAATAGAACCAGAGAAATCTTTAGTTTTTTCATCAGATTCCCGGATTTAGTAAAAACAGTTTTCATGTTTAAAAAATTTAATGAGAATAATAATAGATGGCAAAGTTAATACTAATTAAAAAAGCAGGGGCTACTGAAAGGTATAATTTATGGCTTTCTTACCCAAAACCCATAATAATTTACCATTTCGGAAATTTGAATTTCCAGCCAATTTTATTTCAACATATCCTTGTTCATTATTGATTCTGCCAGCTTTAACATATCGTTAAAATCATTGATCTCCTTAGTTGTAGAAGCAAAATACAAATCCCTGGCAAAGAGGATCATTTCTTTTGAATAACTGAGTCTCAGATAAGCCGGATCGAGGTTGTTCTCACCTAATCTGATACGATCGAGCGCATCAGCATCTTTAAGTAAAGCTGTTGTTTTCCAGAATTTATTATTTTTTTCCAATTCAAATCTTTCAGAATGGTTCTGAACAGCTACTCCTATCTCTTCAATCTCATAATTATTAATTCCCTGACTTTGAAAAAACTCAGTAAACTCCGGTAATTTATTTTGTGCTGCCCACAAGCCATGGTTCGTACAATAACCATCGTGAAGGCGCGACATATCATGGATAAAGGCAGCACAAAAAGCCAGGCGAGTTTCTCGCTCCCATTTCATTTTGTTACCCAGAACCAATACATGACACATTACCCTGTATGTGTGTTTTATGCCATGCAGCGAACTTTTCGATTCAAAATGGCTCTGGTGTAATTTGAATTTCCCGGGATTGAAAGTCGGATTTTCCACTCTGTTATTTTACCTTTTCAAATACTATTTCAAGGATCTGAGCTTCAAGATCTTTTGCCTCTTTCTCTATAACAGCTCCTTTGGCAATTATATCATTTATAAAATCTTTGTCTTCAAGTCCTGATGCATTGATCCTGACATTCATAAAAGCTCCCATAACGGCAGTACGGGCACAAAGCGCACCAACTCCGGCATCAGATACCGAACTTGGATTACCATGCTCAGTCATTGCTTTTATTACCTCCATTGATTCAAAAGCTTTTTGCATAACCTTAAATGGGATCTCAATTGCATAACGGGTAGCATCCTGAATTGCCTTTTTACGTTCGGCAATTTCCTCCGGAGTGCCTTTTGGCAGTTTAAAAGCTTCAATAATAAGATTATATGATCTGGTATCTTCATCAACCAAGAACAAGAGTTCATCCTTGATTTTCTGTCCTTTCTCTGCCCAGTCAGAAAACTCTTTCCAACGATCATCCCATCCTGCCTTATGTGCTGATAGATTTGCAACCATGGTTCCTAAAGAAGTACCTAAAGCTCCTATATATGCTGAAGCTGAACCACCACCCGGTGTTGGTGACTCGCTGGCAGTTATATTGGCATATTCCATAAGGGTAAGATCTACCAACCGTTTCTCAGTCTTGTCACGAAGTATATATTCAATTATTTTTTCTTCAGGCTTAAAAGGTTTCAGCTCGTCAAGCCCCATAGATTTTACTGCAATTTTTATTATCTCTTCCTCCGATACTCCAAGCGAACGTTTTTGTTTACGTAAAAAATATTTACCTGCATCAAGCATTGCTTTCAGAGGGATCAAACCTACAATTTCAGAACCTGTTACCCTTAATCCACGCTCATTGGCTTTTTTACATGTTTCCTCAAAAGCTATATGTACCGGAGTAACACTTATGTTTGTAAGATTAATTGAAATTTGGGCTACACCATATTCTTCAATGAACCATCCAATTGCCTTACATTCCTTTAAAGAACCCGGGATATAAACATCATTCCCTTTCTCATCCTTTACAATTTTCCCTGTAATAGGGTTTCCTTCACGCATGGGACGTCCTCTCTCTCTTATGTCAAAAGCAACGGCATTAGCCCTTCGTGTTGAAGTGGTGTTCAGGTTTATATTATAAGCTACAAGAAAATCTCTTGCTCCTACAGCTGTTGCGCCTGCTTTAGCGTTGAAAGAAGCCGGACCAAAATCTGGTTTCCATTCAGGTTTTGCAAGCTTTTCAGGCAAGCCTTCATATTCCCCTGCGCGGCAATTAGCCAGATTTTTTCGTTCAGGTGTAAAGGCTGCATTTTCATAACAATAAACAGGAATACCCAATTCATCTCCAATCCGTTCAGCAAGCTTACGGGCATGAACCACAGTTTCCTCCATGGTAATGCCTGATATTGGAACCAACGGACAAACATCTGTGGCGCCAAAACGCGGATGCTCTCCTTTATGGTGACGCATATCAATTACCTCTGACGCTTTTTTAACAGCCCTAAAAGCAGCTTCAACCACTTCATCAGGAGTTCCCACAAAAGTTACAACAGTTCGATTGGTAGCCGCACCCGGATCTACATCAAGAAGCTTGACACCTTCAACAGTTTCGATCTGATCAGTAATTTGCTTAATAACAGCCATATTACGGCCTTCACTAAAATTAGGTACACATTCAATAAGTTGTTTCATAAAAAATTTAATGGTTTATTTGATTATTATTTAATAAAATATTTACAAATTAATAGCGGATCAATACCTTAACTTAATTTCTGTATTTCGCCATTTAATATCACAGTGGCCACTTTATTGCTACCGTAGGCGTAAGGTAAAAAGGAATATGTTGGGACAGGTTTGGTAATGAACACATTGGCTTTTTTACCTACTGCAATACTTCCCAAATCCTCGCTTAAACCCATGGCATAGGCGCTGTTTAGAGTAACGGCATTAATTGCTTCCTCAGGAGTCATCTTGTATTTTATACAACCCATTGATAAAACCAGTTGCATATTTCCTGATGGCGAAGATCCTGGGTTAAAATCGCTTGCCAGAGCAACCGGCAAACCTGCGTCAATCATACGGCGGGCAGGTGCGTATATCAAACCAAGAAAGAATGATGCTCCGGGCAATAATGTTGGCATTGTTTCCGAACCAAGTAGGCATTTGATCTCTTCTTCTCCGGTATATTCCAGATGATCAACTGACAAAGCATTGTATTTTACTCCCACCTGTATCCCACCAGAATAATCAAGCTCATTGGCATGTATCTTTGGGCGCATCCCATGTTTGATTCCTGCCATAAGTATTCGCTCTGTTTCTTCAACCGTAAAAAAACCTTTATCGCAAAACACATCTATATAATCAGCAAGCTCTTCGGCAGCAACCAAAGGTATCATTTCGTTTATTATATGGTCAACATACTCGCTTTGACGACCTTTATATTCAGCAGGAACTGCATGAGCGCCAAGAAAGGTTGATACAATTGTCAGCGGCGAAGTTTCTTTAAGCTTTTTAATCACCCTGAGCATTTTAAGCTCATCTTCTGTGTTCAAACCATAACCCGATTTAATTTCAACAGCACCGGTTCCCAGCTTAATGATTTCATTAAGCCGCTCAGTTGCTTGTTCTACAAGGCTTTCAAATGAGGTGTCATGAAGTTTTCTGGCTGAATTGAGTATTCCTCCCCCACGCTTTGCAATTTCTTCATACGACAACCCCCTGATCTTATCTATATATTCAATCTCACGACTTCCGGCATACACAAGATGAGTGTGTGAATCGCAGAATGAAGGAAAAACCATACGTCCGCCGGCATCTATTTTTGTAATTTCACGAACCGGATCATTAACAACAGAATTATTTAATTCTTTCATCTGTCCGAATAATGATATCAATCCGTTTTCAATAAGTAAAAAAGCATTCTCAATAGTTTTAAGAGTTTCCATTTCAGATCCGCACAACCTTGCTTTTCTTTCATAATCAACACCTACAAGCTCTTTTATATTTGTGATAAGTATAGTCATTTTACATTTTTTAATTTGACTACGAAAGTACTAATTTTTGTTCTTATGAGCCTAAGTATTACTTTTTGAAACAGAAACTCAGTTTTTGAAAGTCGGGTTTAAGTTAAAAATTGTATTTTTGTAGCCTTTAAAATGTAATATTCATCAAAAAAATCCCACAATGAAAAATGCTAACAAATTGATCAGCAAGGTGATAACTATTTTATTCTTTACCTTAATGCTGACAGGTTATGTCGCTAACGGACAAAATTTCGAAAAAGATTATGTTGACGGACAAATCTTTGTTAAATTCCACGACGACTATGATCCGCAAATTTCCGTAGCACCTGATTATACAGTAAAAAAGGAAGATGCTGGTTATTTTGCTGATATTTTTAACAAACATGAACTTATCAGCATTAACCGTCCCCTTGATGCCAATAATGACATCAAGTTATTAAGGACCTTCCTTTTAACTTTCACCGATCATAAAGCGCTTAATAAAATAATTTCAGATCTTGAAGCAAAACCCGAAATAGATTATGCAGAAAAAGTACCTTGCTACTATCCCGATTTCAAGCCCAACGACAGCCTTTACAATCTGGTCAACGGACCCTATAAATGGAAATGGCATCTTGATGTTATCAATGCTGAACAGGCATGGGAAATTACAAAAGGCGATCCTGAAATTAAAATTGCTATAGTTGATAATGCAGTATGGTCACATCACCCCGATCTTACCAATAAAGTTGTTTTGCAACGTAATGTGGTAAACAACACCCCGGATTCAAACCCTCCAAATACTGGTGATCCTGGCGACTGGTCGCATGGAACTCACTGTGCCGGACTTGCTGCAGGCGAAACAAACAATCATCTCGGAATTGCTGCAATTGGCTATAATACAAGTTTAATTGGCGTAAGAGCTTCCAATCAGGCAGTAGCAATTACTCACTCACAACAGGGTGTAAACTGGGCAATTAATAATGGCGCCGATGTTATAAGTATGTCATATGGAGGTTCAGGATATAGCCAAACCTATCAGAATATTATTAATACAGGTGCTGCCATGGGAATTTCGTTTTTAGCTTCTGCAGGAAACGAATCTGACAATGCAATAAGATATCCTGCAGGCTATGCCCACGTTATTGCTGTTGTTTCAACTAACGATAATGACGTAAAAACTGACTTTTCGAACTGGGGTACCTACGTTTCAGTGTGTGCTCCCGGTGGTTATGCTTCACCCGGTCCTATGGGACTTTTAAGCACTGTTTTTGAAAACACGTCAATGGGTTATTACGATTCATATTTTGGTACTTCAATGGCTACCCCTGTGGCAGCAGGACTTGCCGGATTGATGAAATCAATTAATCCCAACCTCACAAATGCTGATCTTAAAAGCGTTATGGAAGCTACTTGCGTTAATATTGACGCTTTGAACCCACAATGGGCAGGACAATTGGGTGCCGGAAGAATTGATGCATACGCAGCTGTAAAAGCTGTTCCTTTTTCTCCACAACCTGATTTCAGCACTCCCGTTACTATTATTCAACCTGGGCAGTCAATTAATTTCACTGATCTCACAAAAGGGGTTCCCAATTCATGGAACTGGACATTCAACGGAGGTGTACCTGCTACTTCAACTGTTAAAGATCCCACAGGTATCACCTATTCCACTCCCGGCACATATAATGTTACCCTGACAGCTCAAAACGCATACGGAAATGAAACCCTTACCAAACAAGGCTTCATTGTGGTAACAAATAATCCCGCTCCATATCCGCAGTTTGAAGCCAGCTCAACAGCAGGTTGTATTTATGACCCAATAACAATTGAAGATAATACTCTTTATAATCCGACAAGCTGGCAATGGAGCTTTACACCTTCAACATATATGTTCATTAACGGAACCACATCAGCAAGCCAGCATCCTGAAATTATTTTCACTGCTCCAGGTGTTTACAGTGTTCATGTTACCGTAGTTAATGCCAATGGCACTACCACTGTAGTATTTGATGATCATTTTTCTATTGACGGAAGAAACCTCCCGCTTGAAGATGATTTTGAAACCGGGGAATCAGATAATTTCATTCTTTCCTCAAACTCAAAAGCATTTGTAAAAGTTGACAGGCGTTCGGCATATGAAAGTGAATTCGGATTACATTTCACCGGTGCTGGATTATTCACTGGCTGGTCAGGAACACCTACAGGAACAACACCAGAGCAGGCATGGAATTCAAACGTTGATTTTCATGGTTTTGCCGAAATATGTAATGTTGACGCCACTAATATGCCCGAAGTATATCTAGCATTTGATCTGCGTCAAACCTATAGTTTGGGAATCAAATTCTCATGGTTCAGAGTTCTTATCAATGATACTGTTCAGATTGCTGATATTGATGGTGTTATGGATTTTAATCCAACCACAAATGCTGATCCGTTTTCTAAAAAGATATTTGATCTTTCTGAATTCAAAGGCACGGCTTTCACAATAACACTTCAATCAAGCTGCCGCATTCATGATAAGATCAATAATGAAGGTGATAATGTGTTTATTGACAATATTTTCATTGGAAGTATGAGCCTGCCGCTACTGGGCGATTCAAACTGCGACGGAGTTGTGAGTGTACTTGATATTGTTACAACTACCAACTATATCCTCCTTCAGAATCCTACTCCTTTCTGTTTTGAAAATGCTGACGTTAACGGCGACAATATTATCAACGTACAGGATGTTGTTGGTACAAACAGTATAATTGTTGGCGAAAGAAAACATGGTTCGCAAATAGTGAATTCAGAAACTGGTTATATTTATCTGAATAATGACGGAATCGATCTAGCAAATGATGGTACTTTAGCCGGATTGCAGTTTGATATTCAGGGATTAACAATGAAGGATGTGGAAATAGCTCTGAGAGGCTATGAATTCAGATGTGCTGAGATTGGCAACAGCCTGCGCTGTATTATCTTTAGTTTCGATAATTCGCCCCTACCTGCAGAAAGAAAAACCATCATGAAATTCAAGACCAGACTGAATGACCTCACCTGGGGTGATGTAGTTGCTGCCAATGTTAATGCAATAGAAGTGCCGATGATTAAATATCAGTATAATGAAAATTTAATGACAAAAATTTACGAACCTGCAGTTTATCCTAATCCTTTCTCAGGTTCAACAATGATATCCTATTCATTACCGGTAGATTCACAGGTTAATATTGAATTGTTCAATTCTCAGGGTAAAATGATCCTATCATTGAAAGATACTTATGAACCAGCCGGCGATTATCAACTGCCCGTTGAATCAGAAGATATGTTACCCGGAATTTATTTCTGCAGAATCAGTATTGGTAATGAAATGTTTATTAAGAAAATAGTTTCGATGAAATAATTAAACTCCGGATGTATAGGGAAATGAACCCCTATACATCCGGTCTTTTTATTATCAGCCTGCATAAGTCCCTGCCCACTTAATTGGGCTTCAAATTATGACAACCAGTAAACATGCTCTTTCAAAATCAGCTTTTATCAGAGGCTGGCAATGCCATAAAGCGTTGTATTTATACAAAAAACGCTATTATCTTCGCGACAAGCTGACTCCAGAACGACTTGTCAAATTCAAACGTGGAACTAATATCGGATTGATTGCCCGAGACCTGTTCCCCGAAGGTGTGGATGCATCACCTTCTACCCCTTTTCAATATGCTAAATCAGTGGCATATACACAAAGTCTTATTTCTCAAAACACTAATACTATCTATGAAGCAGCATTTGTATATAATGGTGTATTGGCAGCTCTCGATATCCTGGCGTATCAGGATGGGAAATGGTACGGCTATGAAGTTAAAAGCTCACTTGCGATCAGCGAAACATATTTAATGGATGCCGCTCTGCAATATTATGTGATCACCGGCAGCGGACTGAAACTGGATGGTTTCTTCATTATTTATATGAATGAGGATTATGTCCTTAATAGTGAACCAAAACTCAACGAGTTGTTTATACAGCAAAATGTTACAAAAGATATATTGAAGTTGCAGTCATTTGTGCAACAGGAGATTGAAGAACAGCTTGTAGTGATAAAACTTGATAAATCACCCGCAATTGACATAGGTACTTATTGCGATTACCCTTATCCATGTGATTTCAAAGGACATTGCTGGAAACGTGTACCTCAGAACTCGGTTTTTAAACTGCAATGGCTTGATGAACTTCAAAAATTCGACCTGTATTATAAAGGAATACTAATCCCAGACAATATTCCATATGATTTCCTTACCGATCCAGTGCAAATCAGGAAGCTCAAGGCTCATAAGGAAAACATTGTTTTAACTAACAAAGCGGCTTTAAAGGACTTTCTCGGAAAAAGAAATCAACAACTATGTTTTTTGCGGGTTTGGTATCATAAACCTGCTTTGCCTTTGTTTGACGGCTTAAAGCCCTACGAACAACTTCCGTTTTTTATTAGTTCCGGAATACTCGGAGAAAAGGATATAAAAATGGAAATAAATCATTATTTGCTTGAACCTGATATTAACCCCCTCATACAATTCAGACAAATACTATCAGATGTTGCTGCTAAGTGTAATTGTATAGTTACATTTAATGATAAAGAAGTCAGATTGATATATGATGAACTTGCCTCATCTAGTCCGGAAATTAATCCTGTTTCTTTTATAGATCTTGAAAATATCCTTTCACTGAACTATTATTATGACCCTATTTTTTTCGGACAAAGTGATATTCTAGATATAGCAGCTCATTTCAACAACGAGCTCGCTAAAGAAAAGGTTTTATCTGATGCTGAAGCAATACTTGAATATAATGAAGCTGTTGCAAATCTGCCGGAAGCTGCTTCTTTCATGAACAAGATAAAAAAATCCTCGGATCAGTATTTAATATCCATAAGATCCTTTTATAATTTCCTGCATGATATATTAGAAACTGACTGAATGCAGTTTCTAATATCTGCCCAGAATAAATAATCAAACTGATACATCATTTAGCAAACTTATGTGTATTTGCAGTTCAACTATAAATATACATAAAAATGTATCTACGAAGAGAAATAGAACCAGAAATGCAGGAAATGGCTGCACAATACCCGGTGCTCACTATTACCGGACCCACGGCAATCTGGTAAGACAACGCTGGTAAAACATCTGTTTGGGCATTTGCCGTATTATAATTTTGAAAGCCCAGATACCGGAGCTATAGTGGAATCAGATCTGCGTTCGTTTTTCAAACAGAATCAAAACGGTGCAACCCTATTTAGGGAAGCCCCTGTAGGGCTTAGGGTTGGAATTTGTCAAATTTTCTATAAACATACCACCCCTTCAGGGTTCTCTATGGTAGAGTGGAAACATGGCGGTTATAATAATTTCACCCCTTCGGGGTTTTTATGTGTTTTAGAGTACCATAGGCATTATAATCATAGCACCCCTTATGGGGTTGATAAAGGGATATAGGATTAGCTTTTTGAATGCTGAAGCTCTCGAAGCGCCTGATTATTATGACTCTACGAGATTTTTATAGCAAATTAGCTTTTCATGGTTCAGCCAGGGATGATTTTTAGAGAGGAATAAAGGTTTATGACACTTTTCAGATTTGTGATGTGATTTATCCGGTGTTAAAAACTTTTTTATAGTTAATTCTGCAGGGATATAATGTAATTACTTATTTTTGGGTCATGGAAGAAACTAAAACACCTATAATTGAAAAAACTACCCGAAGAACGGCTAAACGAGTTATTGTCAGTGATATAAGCGAACATGGGAAACTGCCGCCACAGGCTTTAGATCTTGAAGAAGCCGTACTTGGCGCTATCATGCTTGAGAAAGATGCTCTCACAGCTGTGATTGATATATTAAAACCGGAAACCTTCTATAAAGAGATACATCAGTATATTTTTGAAGCTATACTACAATTATTCCAAGAAACTCAACCGGTTGATATTCTCACAGTTACAAACAAACTTAAGACTAATGGTAAACTTGACATTGTTGGCGGACCATTTTACATTACTCAACTTACAAATCGGATATCATCGGCAGCCAATATTGAATATCACGCACGTATTTTAATGCAGAAATACATACAGCGTGAATTGATCCGTGCTTCATCCGAAATAATTCATGACTCTTTTGAAGACACTGTTGATGTTTTTGATCTGCTCGATAAGGCTGAAAGGAATTTGTTTTCGTTAAGCGAAACAAACATCAGGCGAAGCGTTTATAATATGCCTGCACTTATCAGAGAAGCTGTTGAAAACATTGAAAAAGCAAGAAATACAGAAGGTGGGCTTAGCGGAGTTCCATCAGGATTTTCATCGTTAGACCGCATAACTAACGGCTGGCAGCCTTCTGACCTTATCATTATTGCAGCCAGACCAGGTATGGGTAAAACAGCATTTATGCTGTCAATGGCTCTTAATATTTCAGTTGTTTATAATATGCCCATTGCTGTATTTTCTCTTGAAATGTCAGCTATCCAGCTTGTTACCCGTCTTATTTCAGCAGAAACCGGATTGCCTGCTGATAAACTTAAAAAGGGCAATCTCGAAAATCATGAGTGGCACCAGCTAAATGCAAAAATCAAAAATCTTGAAGACGCCCCGCTACTTATTGACGATAGTCCGGCTCTTACTATTTTTGAATTAAGGGCTAAATGTCGTCGACTCAAAGCTCAACATAATATCCAGCTTGCTATGATCGACTACCTTCAGTTAATGTCGGGTGGTGGTGAGGTTAAAGGAAACCGTGAGCAGGAAATAAGCAATATCTCGCGTTCACTAAAAAGTCTTGCCAAAGAATTAAATATTCCAATCATAGCTATTTCTCAGCTAAGCCGTGCTGTTGAAACCCGCGGAGGTTCAAAAAGACCTATTCTTTCCGACCTTCGTGAATCAGGAGCTATTGAACAGGATGCCGATATGGTGCTATTCTTATATCGTCCTGAGTATTATAAAATTACAGTGGATGACCAGGGTAACTCCACCAGAGGAATTGCTGAAGTAAGCATTGCGAAGCATAGAAACGGAAAGCTAAGTGATCTGAGATTCCAGTTTATTGATAAAAATGCTCTTTTCCTTGAGCTTGAAACCTCCCCTCAGTTTGAACCTGGAACAGGTCAGGCATATGGTCAGAATGTGGTTACCTACCAGAGTAAAATGAATGAAATGGATGATGAAACCGATGAAGAACAGGAATTACCATACTAAAGCATCATTTTTTTATGAGCCCCTCATTACTTTTCAGTATTATTATAGTCATTCTTGTTGCCGACTTTTTGTTTGAACTGTGGCTTGATTTTCTTAACTACCGGCATCATTTCACTCATATCCCCGATGAGTTGAAAGGTATTTACGATGAAGAACAATACTCCAGACAACAGGAATACAAAAAGACAAATACTCGTTTTGGTCTGATCTCAGGCACTTTTGGGTTTCTGATAATGATAGTTTTTATTCTGGCTGGTGGTATTCCGTGGGCTGACGGGATAATCAGAAGCATTACCACGCATCCTGTACTTATGGCATTATTATTTTTTGGCTCACTAATGCTTGTATCCGATATTCTTTCAACTCCGTTTGCAGTTTATCAGATTTTCGTGATCGAAGAACGCTTTGGTTTTAATAAAACCACACCTTTAACCTTTGTACTAGACAAAATCAAAGGTTGGCTGCTGGGAGCAATAATAGGCGGCGGGCTGCTTTCACTTATCATATGGATTTATATGAAAACCCAGCAAATGTTCTGGATATATGCATGGATAGCCATTAGCATTTTTTCGGTTTTCATGACTCTTGTTTATTCAAGTATCATTGTGCCTTTATTCAACAAGCAAACCCCTCTTGAAGCAGGAGAACTGCGTGATACTATTCTGCAGTTTGTCAAGAAAGCCGGTTTTAAACTGAAAAACATTTTTGTTATTGATGGTTCTAAGCGATCCACAAAAGCTAATGCTTATTTCACTGGTATTGGTCCTAAAAAGCGGATTGTTCTTTACGATACACTAATCAACGATCTGGAAAAAACAGAAATAGTAGCTGTTTTAGCACATGAAACAGGTCATTACAAGAAAAAACACATTTGGATAAACCTGATCACAGGCATTTTACAAACCGGAATGATACTACTGCTGTTCTCGGTATTTATCGGTAGCCCTATGCTTAGCGCAGCATTTGGTGTTGAGGAGCATTCTTTTCATATAGGTATGATAGCCTTTGGAATTTTGTTCAGCCCCATATCATTTGTACTTGGAATATTTTTAAACCTTTGGTCGCGGAAAGCTGAATATCAGGCTGACAGATTTGCAAAAAACTATGGATTTGGTAAGGAGCTGATAAACAGCCTGAAAAAGCTTACTCAGAAAAATCTTGGCAACCTTACCCCCCATCCATTATATGTCTTCTTCCATTACTCCCACCCTACCCTGCTGCAAAGGATCAGAGCAATTAACAATAACGAAGGTTAAAATTGTTTTGGGAAGGATTTTACGACTAAAATATATCGCTTTATCTTATCAGATTAGCCTTGTACTCAGAGCGATTTCCAACATTATCCTCAACCACCAGCAAAAACGAATTATTGCCTTTTAATGTTCTGTCGTCAATTTCGTAGGTTATCAGATCATTTTTCCTGTCGTAATCCATTAAAATCCATTTCCCATTCATGGTTGCCCTGTATGATTTAATACCTGCAAATGAATCGCTGATCTTCAGGCTGATGGTTTTCTGCTGGCTAATATTCTTTCCATTTTGAATGTTGACAGGTATGATTTTTGGCGCCAGAGTGTCAACTTTCACGCTATAAACCCCAAAATTCCTTGATCTCGCAGTCATAAAGCCATTTTTATAACCGCCACCTTCCGAAACCCATTGCCCCTTTTCATCAAGACGAGCAACTACTGCCTTATTAATCAATGCCGGCGACAAATTCTCCGTCTTTATCGAGATCGTAAAGCTATTATGCAGAGGTGTATAATAATTATGCACATGATAAAGCTTTGCAAAGGTTCCATTCTTTGGCCGTTCTTCCTTATAGGTGAACCAGATATTCTCATACAATGAACCGGGAGGGATTTCAAGGTTAAAAGTCTCAGACTCAAAACTATTGGGATGATCCCACCTGAAATGAACCGAATTTTTATGCTCATTACGGTTTAAAGGTATATGTACAGGTGGTTTACCAATTACCAGGAATTTTAGAATTCCTTTATTCCCTGCCACATCAGCAAGCTCAACTACGACTTTATATTCTTTGTTTTCATCAAAAGTAAACACACCCTTGTTTTTAACTGATGAATATATTTTAAGCGGATTATTTGGCAGTATCCTGGTTTGAATAAACCTTCGTTTCCTTCTGATAAGTTCCTCATAATCAATAACCGAGTTCACATATCGGGTTTCATCAAAACTAATCTCATCCACACGATAAGCAAAAACCTGCTCATCGTCAATAAAAACCTTAAATGAAACAATACCGTTACGAAGTTCACTGGCATTATGCTTGTCATACGACTGAACACCGAAAGCCACATCCCCCGATATCATAAGAGGCTTATTATCGTTGATGGTGTATGTGTTGTTATTTGCCGTAACTGTGAACAGCATATTATCCGGAGAATTATTCACGGTGGAATATTCGCTTACAGGATAAACCTTAAAAGCCTGTATGACAGGAGCTATATTATCCCGGATGTCCAGCCCACATAACAAGGGATTTATCGGGTTCTGATTTGAAGTTTTTCTTATCTCAAAATGCAGATGTGGACCTCCCGAACTACCTGAATTTCCACTCCATGCAATCAGATCGCCCTTCTTGAAATAAAATTTATCTTCAGCAGGGTATAAATCCACATCAAACGATTCCCTTCTGTATTGTTCTGCAACAACATATTTCTGAATGGCGGGGATAAAATTGTGGAGATGCCCGTACACAGAGGTATATCCATTGGAATGTTCAATATATAAAGCCTTTCCGAATCCTACAGGCTGAACCCTTATCCTCGCCACATGTCCATCTGCAATAGCATAAACAGGCTTGCCTTCAGCTCCCTGAGTTCTGAGATCCACACCTGAATGAAAATGATTGGATCTGATCTCAGAGAAAGTACCGGATAATGAAGGTGTAAGATCAAGTGGCAGGCGAAAATATCCCTGTGGATATTTATTTTGTGCAAAAAGATTTAAATAATTACTTAAAAGGAAAATAAACAGAAGAAAAAAAGTCCGGTTAAATCGCATATACTGAGTTTTTAGCCTAAACGAATATAGAGAAACATTATTTCAGGGCATTTTACTCCTTTTGGTTGATTTTTAAGTGCCATCTGAATGTAACAACCTAAAATCATGTTACTTATGCAGCTTAAATCCCGGTTCAGAAACAATTCCACTTAACTATATCTTTTAATTGCTTTCGTTTAGTTTCATGACGGTCGGGTTCGCCTGTATCCAACGGATATCCCAAAGGAAGAATTACTATAGGTTCAAAGTTAGAAGGGATATTTAAAAGTTCTTTAAGTCTGTCAGGATTGAAATTACAAACCCAGCATGTTCCAAGCCCCAGTTCAGCAGCAGCCAGGGTCATGTGGTCAGCAGCAATAGCAAGGTCAATATCAGCATGGTCTTTACCATCTGAACGCTTCCATGAGATATTATGATCAGCGCAAAGTACAAGATAAACAGGTGCATCCCTGAACCATACCCTGTTATAAGCCTCAAAAACATACGAACGATATGGCTCATCCTTTACAACAATAAAATTCCAGGGCTGCAAATTAGCTGCCGAAGGAGCAATTCTGCCTACCTCAAGAACATGATTGATTTTTTCCATTTCTACAGACCGTGTATCAAATGCCCGGACAGAGTAGCGATTCCGGGCTAAGTGCAAGAAATTTTTATATGATTTCATTGTCTTTCGTGTTTTTGTCAAATTAGATGTTTTTTTCAGGTTTCTGATCCGAAATAAAAATATAAAAAACTAACACTATTTTATTATTACGCATTTTTGTGAACTTGAAATACGACTGAGATACCACTAAACAACCACATATTATACTGTCCAGCTTGTCAGCCCCATAGTAGTAAATTCATAGCGCCTGACCCTTCCGCCCATCTTTTCAAGTTCCTGAATTACTTTAACGCGGGTATTTTCAGGGCAATAAAATATCATAAAACCACCTCCTCCGGCACCTGATATCTTTCCTCCGCTTGCACCGGCTTCACGGGCAGTTTCATAAATAAGATCCAATTGCTCATTGGTAATGTCATCAGCCATTTGCTTTTTGTAATGCCACCCAAAATCAAGGATATGTCCCATTTCGTCAAGATCGCCCTTGAGTAAAGCCTCCTTCATCATAATAGCCTGATTTTTAAGCTGATGCATTGCCTCAATGGATTCAACCTTATTATGCAGCACATTTTTAACCTGCTGTTCTATGATCTTTGACGATAGCCGGCTGGTTTCAGTATAAAATAGTATCAGACTGTATGACAGTTCGTTAAGATACGTACTTCTTATGCGCAAAGGATTAACAATGACCTTGTTATCCTTAAAAAACTCCATGAAATTCACACCGCCAAACGTAGCAGCATACTGATCCTGCTTTCCTCCTGCCATACCAAGGTCAATACGTTCAATTTCATATGCCAGGCGTGCAATATCATATTCTCCGAGCGGGAGCTTTAGCCACTCGGTAAAAGCCCCCAAAATACTCACCACCATTGTAGATGATGTTCCTAATCCTGAACCGGGAGGTGCATCCACAAAGGTAGTAAGTTCAAATGACAAAGGCTTGTGTACATAATCTTTGACAACACGGTTATAAACCCCTTTGTGAAGATCGAGTCTTCCATTTATTGTAAGAGTTTTCTTAGCGTTAAGTTCAATGCTTTGCTTACTGTCGTAGCTGTTCAGCACAATTTTACCATCGTTCCTGGGTATTATGGTAGCATAAGCATACATATTTATTGTAGCATTGAGGATCGCTCCTCCATATAAATCAGAATAAGGCGCCACATCAGAGCCTCCGCCCGCCAATCCAAGCCTTAAAGGTGCTTTGCTTCTTATTATCATCTTAATTTTATTGCTTTGTTTCAATAATGTCTTTTAATTCAAATATCTTTCCAAGAAAAAAGTCCCAGCTATATTTTTTCTTTTCTTCTTTTAAATGGTTCAGAAAATGAGATCTGTCAGCAGTATTAAAAAATCTCAGAATACCGTCAGCGATCGAAGCCGGGTCGGGATCTACGATATAACCCACTTTTTCGTGAGGAACAAATTCAGCTAATCCTCCTACATTTGTGATTATCATAGGAACCTCAAAATGATATGCTATCTGGGTAACTCCGCTCTGAGTGGCAGTTTTGTACGGCTGCACCACCAGATCGGCAGCGCTGAAATAAAGCCCCACTGCTGAATCAGGAATAAAATCGGTATGCAAAACCACATAATCATTGAGATCATTTTGTTCGATCATATGGTTATAAGGCTTGGGATCAGTATAATATTCACCTGCAACCAGCAACTTTATATTCTGAGCTTTTATTTCCGGATTTGCCATAGCTTCAAGCAGCAGGTCAAGTCCTTTGTAATCCCTTATGAACCCAAAAAACAAAATGTATTTTCCGTTTTCATCAATACTAAGCTTTTTTCTTGCTCTTACCTTATCGGTTTTTTTGCCAAAAACATCATAAACCGGATGAGGTGAAAATATTTTTGGCTTTTTACGCACAAATAACTCAACCTGTTCAAACACAGCCCTCGACATTGCCAGAAAGCCATCAACACTACGAGCAAAATAAGTGGTTAAGGTATTATCAAAAGGTCGTTTTTCGTGTGGAACAAGATTATCAATAATTGTAATCACCCTGGTTTTACGATTCCTACATATAATGCGCGCAAGGGTTCCCAGGCAGGGTGCCATGAAAGGTATCCAGAATTTCATGATAACCAGATCAGGTTTCAGCTTCCTGATCTTCCTTCCCCATTTCACCCAGTTTGTAGGATTTACCGAGTTTATTACCACCCTGATATCAAGGTCCTGAGGTTTTGGTTCTGAAGAAAGTTGAGTTTTACCCGGAAAAAGAATTGACGGATATTGCAGGCTGAAAGTATAAATTGTTGTTTCATAACCGACACTGATAAATTCCCTTGCCAGTCTTTCATTAAAATTTGAAAGTCCGCCCCGCAATGGATATGCCGAACCAATAATTACAACTTTTTTTCCTTGCATCTCCGGCAGAATTAATTAAAAATCCCACTGTGTTTATAAATCATATTAACGTAATCAGTTTTTGTCTGTTTTGCTGTTTATAAAACACTTCACACCTTCCTTATTTTCAGATTCCGGTTTCTTAAAAACATTTTATTCCAAACCTATCCTTTTCTCAATCTGATATTTATTCCTGTCGTTATTATTACGGGCAATGAGTTCAGCCAGAAAACCGGTAAGAAACAGTTGAGTTCCCAGGATCATTGCCAGTAAACCAAAATAAAACAGCGGGCGCTCAGTCATTCGGTAAACATCCAAAAAGATCCGTCCATAAGCCAGATAGCCAGCAATAACAAAGCCTATGGCAAAAATAAGGGTTCCAAGCAAACCAAAAAGATGCATAGGCTTACGTCCAAAACGGGTTACAAAGGCTATTGAAAGCAAGTCGAGGAAGCCATGAATAAAACGCTCCGCACCGAATTTTGTAGTACCAAATTTCCTTGCCTGATGTGTAACAACTTTTTCACCAATTTTCCGAAATCCTGCCCATTTTGCGATCATGGGGATATAGCGGTGCATCTCGCCATAGATCTCAATGTTTTTCACAACTTCATTTTTATACGCTTTCAAACCACAGTTAAAATCATGCAATTTCAATCCCGACATTCGTCGGGTAGCTGCATTATAGATTTTTGAAGGGAGGTTTTTAGTAAGTTTTGAATCATAGCGCTTTTTCTTCCATCCCGAAACAAGATCATAACCCTCGTCAATTATCATTCTGTACAATTCAGGTATTTCTTCAGGACTATCCTGCAGGTCGGCATCCATAGTGATAACCACCTCACCAGATGCCAGCGCAAACCCTTCGTTTAAAGCGGCTGATTTACCATAATTCCGCCTGAACTTAACTCCTTTAACATTAGAATTCCTTGCACTCAACTGTTCAATCACCTTCCATGAACCATCCCTGCTACCATCATCAACAAGTATAACTTCATAACTGAAATCATTGACATTCATTACGCTTTCGATCCAGGAAACAAGCTCTGGAAGCGATTCTTCTTCGTTAAATAATGGGACTACAACTGTAATGTTCATGAAATAATAATTAACTATTCAATGGACCTTGGCACATCGCGTTTCAGAAAAATTGCAACTATCAGTGATAAAAGCAGGGCGGCTATCAGGGTGTTTATCAACGAACCGAAAGACATAAATCCGGGTGTCATGAATTTTTCAGTCATTGAAAGTGCCATATCAAGCTGTTGATCAGTCATATCAGGAGATTTCTCCAGAAGCTGCTCTTCAGTTTTTTGAAGTAAAACAATGATCTGTTCAGGAGCAAAAAACTTATAAAACACAAAGGTGTATACAGCATTGATGATACCTGTAAATAATCCTATCAATAATCCTGACTTAATGCCCTGCCCATAGGTTAATAATCCGTTATTATACTGGTCTCGGAATTTTTTTGTTCCCCAGATAATACCGACAAGCAGAATTGAATAAATAAGATAACCCCAGAAACCACGTGTATCAAAATCGAAAACGTATAAAACAATTGATACCAATACTATTGCGCCGCCAACCGGCATTGCGGTCATCATTGAGTTTTTGTTAAGAGTCATTGATTTCTCTTCCATCATAGTAATTTTTGATAATTGGCAAATTTATAAAGTAAAGTTAAATATCACGTTAAAAACACAAGATAATCCAAAAATTTCTATCTTTGCAGCGGGTAAGTCTGATACGACCAGCTCCTGCTGAACTCCCCCAGATCCGGAAGGAAGCAAGGGTAGGCGGTTGTAGCGGTGCGATATTTTAGGCTTACCCTTTTTTTGAGTTCTCAGTACAATTAATCAACAAAGCTATGCTACTAAAAATTCATCCAGAAACCCCAAGCGCCCGCCACATTAAAATGGTTGTCGAATGTCTTAACGATGGTGGCGTAATCATTTATCCTACTGATACAATTTACGGGCTTGCATGTGATATTCTCAAATCCAAAGCCTTTGAACGAATTGCGCAAATAAAAGGCGTAAGAAAAGATAAAGCCAATTTTACATTTATTTTTACCGATTTGAGTCAGCTTTCAGAATATACCAAACCCATTTCAAATGAAGTTTTCCGTTTGATGCGCAATAGTTTGCCGGGGCCTTATACTTTTATTCTGAACGCCAACAGTAATGTGCCTAAAATATTCCAAAGCAGAAAGAAAACCCTTGGTATCAGAATTCCGGAAAACAATATACCACTGGAAATTGTAAAAGAATTAGGACACCCAATAATGTCTACTTCAATCCGAGACGATGACGAAATCGTTGAATACACTACCGATCCGGAACTCATTTATGAAAAATACAAGGATATTGTTGATATAGTTATTGATGGCGGACCCGGCGACAATGTTCCTTCTACAATTATTGACTGTACAGGCATCGAGCCATTAATGATAAGGGAAGGAAAAGGAGAAGTGTGATTGCGATCCGATGAATTAATATTGTTTATTTGTTTAATATCAGGTAGTTTGGTTGAAATATTATGACTGGGAAACAGTTGTATGCAATGCTAAAAAACAAAGTATGGACTATTAATCATACACCGAAAAAATATATTATTTGCTTGAAATTGGTGAAAAAAGAAGGTTATTGTCTTTAAAACAATCAAGTGAAAAATTCGATCGCTCAATAAGCACATTATCATGGGCTCAAACAAATTAAAACTTCGAAGACCAAATTAAAGAAAAGTTAAGTGGTGGCATATATTTGCTGATGTCATTGGGGATGTTAGTTAGTGGTTTGGTAGTAGGAGTTGGAGTTCTTCCTGATGCAGTTGCTGGTGCTATTATTTACGAAAAATGTCCATTAGACAACATTGTCTAAAAAAAATAGTATTAATTTTATCCATTATACCGAAAAATGTTATGCAACGGAATAGGCAAAAATCAAAGAGTAATTCCATGTTTCGTTATAGAATCATATTCTCACCCATCTTTGTACTTCTAATTTTGAGTCCTTTTTTTGCTATTGGACAAATTGAATTTTATAGGAGTTACGAGCATTATAAGGATACATGTAACAAGGAAACATACAAAAGTATTAAACTGGCTACATTTACAAATAATTTTATCCTTCTCGACTTCAATGGCAATAAAAACAAAATTCCCTGTGATAGTATTTGGGGCTATACAAATGAAAAGAAAATATTTTATAAAGTCAAAGACCATCGTGGTAAATCCTTAAAAGTTGAAGCCATAAACAATAGAATTGTTTTATATTCAGACCTCAGAGATAATACACTTATTTTTGACAACATGATTATTCCCGATAAAAAATTATCGGTTTATTTCAGCAAAACTTTGCAGGATACTATCTATCCCCTCAAATTGCAAACGCTAATAGAGCAATATAACCTAACCGATAATGAAAAGCTAAAATTGGAAAAATTAAGAAACAAAGACAGATTTAAAAAGAAGAATTCTAATACGGGTGTTTTTTATATAATTGAAGAAATATTCAACTAACAACATTAAAAAAACAATGTGAAGTAGCACAGCATATAACATTGTATACGTATAATGCGGACTAAGGTATTAAAATTGAACGAATTACAAATTAATAAACATGTGGGTAAATTAAATATGAATGATCTCTAATCCCACACTATACTTATACTCGACCGTAATTAGCAAGTAATATTATGTTTACCAATACTCCGATCACTGAATATGGGAGAAAATTTAACAGATTAAATCTTCGCCTGGCTAAATATCCGGATTTTAAAAATTTTAACAATATTAGCACATAGTATCTTCTTCTCAATAACCAAATAATTCTGATTTGTTTATGAAAAAAGAAAGAAATGAGATTGAAAGGTGACGAAATGTAGCAAATGAGAGAAAAATAAAAGTTTGATTATGAATAGGTTTTTGAATTGCTAAACCTCCTGAATTGATGAATGAATAATATCATGATAACTGCAATTTTATTATTAAATATTGGATTTGGCACATTAATTTAAAGAGGCTAACTGGCTGGTGGATAGTTCGTCATCATGTTTTTTAGTATTTAAAATCCGCTAAAACAATTATAAAATATTTTCCAACTATAATTCTTTCAAACATGTATAAAAATAATATTTTTGAAATATCTGAAGTAATCCAAAGATCAGAAGATGAGGTATTTGAAACACTCTTCTATGGAAATAACATAAGGGTTGAAAGAATTATTTCTACCGGGCAAACCACTCCCGAAGATCAATGGTATGACCAGGATACTGACGAATGGGTTGTTCTGTTACAGGGGGAAGCAAGACTGAGTTTTGAGAATGAAGAAGATGTTTTTCTCAAAAAAGGCGATTATATGCTTATTCAGTCCCGAAAAAAACATAAAGTTAGCTATACAAGTACCGATCCTGCATGCATTTGGCTGGCAATTCATGGAAATATCAATATTTAATTCACTCAAATACAACAAGTTATAATTTATTATTAAATTATATTTTGTTAATTCAGGGAATATATATATTTTTGCGCCCTTAAAATTAAAAACTGATTCTGTAGCTCAGCAGGTAGAGCACATCCCTTTTAAGGATGGGGTCTTGGGTTCGAATCCCAACAGGATCACAAAAGCCGCTGAAATAGCGGCTTTTTTTATTCAATTAACTTAGGCACTTTCAGAAAATAGAATAATTTCTACTTTTTGGGATTAAAAACAGCTTTCAACAATCTCTCTTTGGATAAAAATACCCAAAGGGAGATTTTTTTTATCCTAGAAATCATGTGTGGAAGAATTTTTTTCGAAAAAAAGTTAGTTTTGGCAGGTTGCAGCCATAGTGGTTCTAGCTCTTTAATAATAAAAAGCTGTTTCATCTTAATGTTTTCTGTTCTTTAAGCTGCTATTTGCTTTTGCCCGAGCATCTTTCTGCCTATCTCAATGGCATTGGAAGTATGAATGCCAAAAAATATCCAAAGCTTTTCATTGGCCTTTGTACGGGCTTTTATCTTACGTAGATGGTAATGCTCCTTGTCCTTTCCAAAGCTACCTTCCAGTCTTGTAGCCCTTTCTTTGCGGATAAGCCCTTTGAG
>LSQX01244202.1_pt1 | contig 120524 bp, 106 predicted proteins | sample 654561 | NCBI WGS metagenome assembly LSQX01 (sample SAMN04489861, study PRJNA283612) | anaerobic digester metagenome | isolation source: 4 biogas reactors fed with cattle manure at either 37C or 55C with and... | place: Denmark: Kongens Lyngby | collected 2014
ATTGCGAGGAGGCGAAGCCGACGAAGCAATCTCGCACTCAGCCCTCTTAGTAAACTCGCAATGTCATAAAGGGGACGGCAGATATTATGATAATTATCCTGTGAGCAGGAAAATCAACAGCATAATGGGGGGGATCCCGTAAAACAAGGCCGCCTTGCGATAAGGCGCCGAAACATCCCGCGAGAATGAGAAAAGGGCGGCTGCTGTTTGAGCGAAGCGAGTTCAGCCGACCCTCATTCGAGTGGTTGATGTTTCGCAGCCGTGCAGCACAGCGGCCGGGCTTTACGGGATTCCTGCAAACATTTTGATTCTTTTTTTCGTACAGTCTGCCGTCCCCTGTGTATATCATTGACTACTATGACTCCATATGGATTCTTGCCGGAAAGCCTGAAAACTACCTTGAAACCGAGGAATTTGCGAGGGTCCGGGAGATCATTGATATCACCAACCGGGATCTTATAACCTTCGATATTGTGTACACGTCGGACATATTGTCAATACCGCGTTTCAATGAAGGAAACATGGCGATCATGGAAGGCCGTGCCCTGACCAGGGAAGACACCAGCGCCTGCGTGGTCAACGCAGCCCTCATGGAACAACGGCCTCAAGATCGGAGACAGGATCACGGTAGATCTCTGTGATAAGCTGATATTGCAGCATGGAGAGATGGGTGCCACGGCGGTCATACCGGAACGGTACGGGAAGCCCGTAAAGACCGTGGAACTCGAAATAGTGGGATCATACCTTGATGTGGATGCGCAGTATGTGCGTGATGGAGAGAACTGGTGGTGCTATACGCCAAATACCATATTCGTACCGTCATCCCTCCTGCCTGTGGAGCCGCCGGCGGACCACGAGATTAGGCCCGGGGAATTTAGCTTAGTGATAGACGATGCTTACCAGATAGAAGCATACCTTGAGGCGGCGGAACCCCTGGCAAAGGAGATGGGGATAACACTTCGCTTTTCCGATAAGGGCTGGATGGGGCTTAAGGACAGCATTGACACCAGCAAGGCCACATCGCTTATAACGACAGCCCTTTATATAGGAGCGGCCGCTGTTGCGCTGCTTCTAACGTCATACCTGTACATAGGGCGCCAGAAAAAGGCTTATGCCATCATGCGCGCTCTGGGTACACCGCGAAAAAAGGCGAGGAACGCTCTGGCGCTGCCACTTGCTGTGCTGTCGGTTGCGGCCATACCCTCGGGAGGCATAGCAGGGATGGTCTACGCGTCCAGAACCCTTTCTGATGCACTGAATGAACTGGCCGCGATAATGGAGAACTATACGCCCGATGTATCGCTGCCGGCCGGCGTGATGGTCCTTTGCCTGGTGTGTGAAGTATTGCTGCTTACTGGTCTTGCGGCGCTGTTCATGAGAAAACTTGCAAAGATGCCTCCGCTGGCCCTGCTGCAGGGCGATGCGGTACGTGTGAAGGCGAAGAAAGCCAGGAAAAAGGCCATGCAGGCTGCGATGGACGAATCAACCCCGGTACCGCAACTGACCCTTTCATTTCCCATAAGCCGGGATCTCCCCAGGGGTGGAAACTACAGCCCGGCAAGGCATGTATCCCGCTATATCCTGCGCCACATGAGCCGTGCGGGATGGAGAACGGTGATCGCCGTGGTTCTGGCGTTTCTGCTTACGGGAGCCATGGGCCTTTTTGCTCTCACGAGGCAGTCCTACAAGGAAATGTTTGACAGAACTGAGGTGAAAGGAACCCTTAACAACTATTCATCGAGTGCCATCATGAAGGCTTCCCGATCCGGGCTGATGAAAGACCTGTATTACAACGGCGGCTTTTGGGTCCTTTTGAATGAGATACCTGCCGGAGCGGGCTATTTCTTTGCCATCACCAATGATATCGACCGCTATATTCAAAGTATTTCGCCCTTTGAATACGGCATTGATTATACCGAAGGCTGTGATTCCTCGCTGTTTTCGGAAAATGTACCCTGGTGCGTCATGGGAGAGTTGCTGGCAGAGATGTACGGGGTCAAGCCCGGTGATACTGTAACCCTGATAAGTTGGGAAGGGTATTTGGTACTGTCAGATATGTATGAGGATCGGGACGAGCTTGTATCACAGATGAAGACGAAAAGCCAGGAGTTTAAGGTGGCCGGCCTGGTAAAGACTGAGGATACTCGTATCAGTAAAGCGTTTATATTTGCGCCATTAAGCGAAACCGCAGAAAGGACAAGTCAGTACATCGAATACCCGTTCCCTGTGGAAGTAGCCGAATTTGCACTGATGGATAAAGAGAATCCCCAAAGGCTTATCAGCTATATTAAGGAACTGGCGATGGATGACAGAAAATACACCGATACCCTGGCGTACGAAATGGACACCACCGAGCTGGACAACGTGAGGCGCATGCGGGATATGCTGAACATGCTGTTCCCCATTGCCACTGCGGCGGTGATACTGATAGGTCTTATCGCACCGGTGATGATCATCATGCAGTCGTCGAGGGAGGCCGCAATAATGCGGATACTGGGTACCACGAAACGGCGTTCCCGCTGCATGCTGGCCATAGAGCAGATATGCCTGTGCATCCTGGGCCTTGTTATAGCCGGCATCGGGCTTGCGATTTACGATGCAGGCCTGTTTACAAGGAGTGCTGACACGCTGATTTTATGCGGTGGGCTGTACATTGTGGCCTGTGCCCTGGCCGCATCCACTACGGCTGCCATGGCTACCCGTCGCAAAGCGCTGGAACTGTTGCAGGTTAAGGAATAAAATCAGGGGGACGGTTCTGCTGGCTTGACCAAACAGGGTGAAGCAATCTCTATTTCGTATATAGAAAGATTTTTATGAATATGCCTTTAGGCAGTGACCGGCAACATCAGGCAGCGATACTGCACTAAAAGAAAGGAAGGGTATAAATGTCCACATTGACGCTTACCAATGTTTCATACACATACCGCGGCGCGAAAAAACCCGCGGTTTCCAATGTGAACTGTTCCTTTGAACCGGGCAGGCTGTATGCCATAATCGGTCCCAGCGGTTCGGGTAAATCCACGCTGCTGTCCATGATGGCGGGTCTCGACCTGCCGACAGAAGGCACCATAGCCTTCGATGGACAAAGCATTGCCGATATGGATCTGGACCGCTACCGCCGTGAATGCATAGCCATGATCTTTCAGATGTTTCATCTGTTCCCGCTGCTTACGGTCCTGGAGAACGTATGTTATCCCATGGAGCTTTGCGGCGTAAAGCCTGCTGATGCGAAACCGCACGCCGAGCGCCTTCTGAAAAGCGTGGGAATAACGAAGAGCAGATGAAGCGCTTTCCGTCACGCCTGTCGGGCGGTGAGCAGCAACGCGTGGCCATAGCACGGAGCCTTGCAACGGGCGCGAAGAACTTCTTGGTGATGAGCCCACGGGCAACCTGGATGTGGCCAACACCAACAACATTATGGAAATATTGAAAGCCCTGGCCCATCAGGAGGACTATTGTGTTGTTATCGTCACCCATGACCTCGATGTCGCGGAAGCTGCCGATGTTGTATACAGGATGAAGGATGGCGTACTGACCCTGCAAAAATCATAGTTACCGGTGTATATAGGCCAAGGGGACAGTTCTGCTGGTTTGCGTTTGCCCAAACAGCAGAACTGTCCCCTTGGCTTTCCTTGGCTTTGATTTTTACCTTGCTCCAAACTTGTAGATGGTAATATGATGGTAGACTTCACCTGCCCTGAGGATGGGCGAAGGGAAGTGGGTGTGCTTCATGGAATTGGGAAAGTACTGGGTTTCCAGGCACAGCCCGCTATGCTTTCGGTAATGTGTGCCGCCCTTACCTTTAACATTAACGTGGTTCCCTGAATAGAACTGCACTCCGGGCTTGGTGGTATAAACCTCCATGAAACGGCCGCTTTGAGGATCATACAATTCCGCAGCCTTCTCAGGGGCTTTCCCGCTCACGTCCAGGACAAAGTTGTGGTCATAGCCGCTTCCAAACTTCATCTGTTCATCGTCCATGCATTCCAGCAGGCCTTTCCCGACTGCCTTCATCTTTGTAAAATCAAAGGGGGTTCCGGCCACATCGCGTATCTCCCCCGTGGGCAGGCAGGCCTCGGATATGGGGGTGAACCTGCGGGCATTGATCATGAGCTGGTGGTTGTGAATGTTGCCTGAATCATGACCGGACAAATTGAAATATGCGTGGTTGGTCAGGTTGACCACCGTATCCTTGTCTGATACCGCATGGTAATCTATAACCAATTCATTACGGTCATTGAGGGTATAGGTTACTGTTACGTCCAGGTTGCCCGGATAGTTCTCTTCCATATCGGGGCTCAGGCATCTCAACCGGAGGCTTTCCTGCCCGGAATCGCCAATTATTTCAGAAGACCAGACCTTTTTATCAAACCCTTCGAGCCCGCCATGGAGCTGATTTTTGCCTTCATTGGGGTTGAGTTTGTACAACACGCCATTGAGGGTGAACGATGCGTCCTCCAGACGGTTGGCATGGCGTCCGATTATGGCGCCGAAGAATGGGTGTGGATGGATATAATCCTCAAAGTTATCGAAACCCAGTGTGACATCTTTATTGTTTCCGTCCCTGTCAGGCACATACAATGAAACAATAATGCCTCCATAGTTGGTGATTTCAGCTTTCATTCCATTGCTGTTGACCAGGGTATACAGGAAAACTTCCTGGCTATTTGTCTTTCCAAAAGGTTTTTTGGTAATTCTCATGATAGCTTTGCCTCCTTGCGGATTATTGATAAATCTTCCAGTTACTATTATAACAAAACAGACTCATAGAGAATACTGAATATAGAGAACCGGGCCGGGTGAAGATTGCTACATAACGCTGAATTTGCTGAGCTGTGTTTTACAGAAATGAATATGTGGTCTATAATGTGATGGGCGATAGCAATTTACCGGGAATGTTTTTTAATAAGCAAAAATAACCATATGGGGGACATGCGGATATGATTCAGAAGACTTATTCTATCGGCGGTGAGCATGAAATACCGGTGGGGCCTCTTGGGATTATACCCATGCAGGGGACCCATGAACTGGCGATGCTGGTGAACCATCATCTGGTAAGGATGAGGAAAAGCCAGTTTTCCGAGGAAAATCCCATGAGCCAGCACTATCTGAAGGAATCCTATATAATTTCCGCATCCTGTCCCAGGTTCAGTACTGGCGACGGCAAGGGTGTTATACATGAATCGGTGCGCGGCTATGACATATATATCATTTCGGATGTGGGTAATTACAGCTGCACATACAAGATGTTCGGGGAAGAATGCCGCATGAGCCCTGATGACCATTTCCAGGATATTAAAAGGATAATCTCAGCAATAGGCGGAAAGGCCAGGAGGATAAACCTGATAATGCCCATGCTGTATGCGGGGAGGCAGCATAAACGCGTTTCCAGGGAATCCCTGGACTGCGCCATAGCCCTCCAGGAGCTTGAGGACCTGGGGGTTGAGAATACCCTTACCTTTGACGCCCATGACCCCAGGGTTCAGAATGCCATTCCCATAAAGGGCTTTGAGAATATACTTCCCACCTATCAGATTATAAAGGCCCTTGTAAACAGTGAGCCCGATCTTAAGATAGACAAATCGGGAATGATGGTGGTAAGCCCTGACGAGGGCGGTCTTACAAGAAACATCTATTATGCCAACGTGCTGGGGCTGGATTTGGGCATGTTCTACAAACGCCGTGACCTGACCAGGCTGGTGAACGGGAAGAACCCCATCATAAGCCATGAGTTCCTTGGAGAATCAGTTGAGGGGAAAAGTGTTTTAATCATTGATGATATACTGTCCTCCGGTGATTCGGTTATTGATATTGTAAAGGAACTGGAAAAACGGAAGGCAGCGAAAATATACGTGGGCATCACCTTTGCCCTGTTCACCGAAGGGCTGGACAAGTTCCATGACCTGTATGAACGGGGGATGCTGACGAGATTATTCTCCACAAACCTGACCTACAGGAAGGAAGAATTGAAAAAGGTTCCCTGGTATGTGGAGGTGGATATGTCCAAGTTCCTTGCGCTGCTGATCAATACCCTCAATCATGACTGCTCCCTAAGTTCTCTCCTGGATCCTACCGAAAAGATCCATACCCTTATGGAACGCCGCAACGCAAAGAAAAAATAAGGCTGGTCCAGCCTATGATGAGGTGGTCAATATACAGGATAAAGGTTCCCTATACTTTGAGAATCCCATTCTGCCGGGATTTTATCCCGATCCGTCCATATGCCGTGCGGGTGAGGACTATTACCTGGTAACGTCAAGCTTTGCCTATTACCCCGGAGTTCCGATTTTTCACAGCCGGGATCTGGTCCACTGGGAGCAGATAGGCCATGTTCTTGACAGGCCTTCCCAATTGGACCTGGACGGTGTGGAGCATTCTCAGGGGATCTATGCCCCCACCATACGATACCATGACGGCCGGTTCTATATGATCACCACAAATGTCACCAAGGGCGGAAACTTCATTGTGACCTCGGAAAAGCCTGAGGGCCCCTGGTCCGATCCATACTGGCTGGCCGATGCGCCGGGAATCGACCCCTCACTGTTCTTTGATGATGATGGACGATGCTACGTGACGGGTACCTGGGAGGTGCCTGAAGGGCCTGCCTACTACGGCGATAACGAGATATGGATGAGGGAACTAGATCTTGATACCATGACCCTTAAAGGCGAACGTTTCGGGCTCTGGCGCGGGGCGCTGAAAAACGCCATATGGCCAGAAGCCCCTCATATATATAAGAAAGACGGGTATTACTATCTTATGATAGCCGAAGGCGGGACCGATTTCCACCATTCGGTGACCATTGCTAGAAGCCGCGATATTACAGTACCTTATGTAGGCTGCCCGTCCAATCCCATTCTGACCCACCGGCACCTGGGAAGAAATTATCCCATTGTCAATGCCGGTCATGGGGACCTGGTGGAGACTCAGAACGGGGAATGGTGGATGGTGCTTCTTGCTTCCAGGCCTTATGGCGGGTACTACCGGAACCTTGGCCGTGAGACCTTTCTTGTTCCTGTAATCTGGGAGGATGGATGGCCGGTGGCAAGTCCCGGAACCGGGAAGGTTGAATTCTCCTACCCATATCCCGACCTTCCCCGGTGGGAGATTGAGCCTCCCGCTGCCGTGGACCATTTTGACAAAAGCAGCCTTGATCCTTGCTGGATGTTTTTGCGCACTCCGAGGGAAGAGTTCTGCAGCCTGACAGAGCGCCCGGGTTATCTGCGGCTTAAGGTAAGGCCCAAAAGACTTACCGAGCTTGCGAATCCAAGCCTGGTATGCAGGCGCCAGCAGCACATGAGCTTTACTGCGAGAACGGTTCTTGAGTTTGTTCCGGACCCGGGCGAAGCGGCGGGAATGGTCCTGCTCCAGAGCGACCGCTACCATTACAGGATGGAGTATGCCCTCGAGGATGATCAGACCATGGTCCGCCTTGTTCGGTGCATGGACGGCATCGAAACGATAATCAACGCCGTTTCCTGGCGCTCGGACCGTTTTGAGATGATGATAATGTCCCGGGACCAGGATTACAGCTTTTACTTCGGGGATGGCGAGGAGAAGATACCGCTGGCGCAAAATGTTGACGGCAGGATATTGAGCACCGATGTGGCAGGGGGGTTCGTGGGCACCACCATAGGCCTTTATGCCTCGGGTAATGGCCGGGAGAGCCTTAATACCGCTGATTTCGATCTTTTTGAATACCGGGTTGTCCTTTAATCAGATTCTAATCTTTCTTATATCTCCCCTTTAGGATTGGAGTATAGAATAAATAATGGAGCGCTATCCAGGGAGGGTATGCTACCCGGGCCGGTATAATCCTCAGAAATACTGGGGTGAACCGGGCGACCAATGGTTTGAGAGTTTATCATGAAGCGGGATAAGGATGAAAACAATAATTGTTGCCATAAACGCCAAATACGACCATGAAAACCTGGCAGCCTGGTACCTGAAAGCCGCCTGCCTGAAAAGCCAGGTGGACGTTACTGTTCTTAAGTACTCCATAAATGATTCTCACCAGAAGATCTGGTCGGAAATAATGGATGAGGAGCCTGATGTGGCGTGCTTTTCATGCTATATCTGGAACCGCGCGCTGGTCCAGGACCTCATATCGGACATAAAAAAGGTCCGGCCTGAGACCGTGATTGTTGTAGGCGGCCCGGAAGTCTGCTATGAAGGCGCGGAGGATGATTTCAGGTCATATGGGGCTGATTATGTCATCCAGGGAGAGGGGGAGGGCCGGCTTCCCCGGCTGCTACTACAGCTTGACGGCCGGATGGCGGGCGAAGTTGTTTCACAGCCTGGTAAATACCCGGAAGATGGGGAATATGTCTCACCATTCGTGCCCGAGTACCTGGAACGGATCAGGGACAGGATAGCATATATTGAATCGTCCAGGGGCTGCCCTTACAATTGCTCCTATTGCCTGTCCTCCATAGACAGGGGGCTTCGCCTCTTTCCACAGGAGGAGGTTTTCAGGGGCATCAATGCGCTGGTTGAGGCGGGGGCAAGGGTTATCAAGTTTGTGGACCGTTCCTTCAGCGTGAACAGGCAGCATTCCCTGGAGATATGGAAATACATTAAAAGGTTCTCATCTGATAATGTAACCTTCCATTTCGAGATAAACCCGGACCGGCTGAGTGGTGAACAGATGGAGATCCTGTCATCCATGCCGAAGGGCCTGGTGCAGGTTGAGGCGGGAATCCAGTCCACCAATCCGGAAACGCTGCGGGCAGTGTCCAGAACAATGGATACTGGTATAGCCCTTGAAAACCTAAAAAGAATAATGTCCTGGGGCAACATCCATGTCCACACCGATTTGATCGCCGGTTTGCCCCATGAGGATATGGATTCCATCAGGAAATCCTTCAACGCGGTTTATGGTGTGAAGGCGCACCATCTCCAACTGGGTTTCCTGAAGCTGCTTCCCGGCACCAGGATCAGGATTGAGGCTGGGAAGCACAATTACCTGTATAGGAGCTACCCGCCCTACGAGGTTTTGTCCAACCGATATATGACAGCCAGGGAGATTACAATACTCAAGGGGATAGAGGAGGCGCTGGACCGCTTCTATAACCCGGGAAGACTGAAATTCACGCTGGAATACGAGGAAACACTGTTCCCCTCGGCCTTTGATATGTATCTCAGCCTGAGCCGGTGGCTTAAAGAGAAAGGTCTGTTGTTCATGCCTTTCTCAGCCATAAGGCTTTACGAGCTGTTCCGGGATTTCTCCCTGGAAGCGGGGGCTGATCCCGAGATCCTTGAGAGCCTCCTGTGCCTGGATTATTGCTGCTCCCTCAAGACCACTGCCATCCATGAATCCCTGCTGAAGGGCGGAGAAAGGAAAACCGGACCGGTAATACTGGAGCCGACAGATTTCGCCGACAGGGAATGGATTGAGTCTGTGGGGAGGAACCGGTTCAGGAGAAGGTTCATAGGCCTTGAGTGTTACTGCCCTGTGATAAACCGAAATAAGACTGAATATAAGAGAAGTAGGGCAGTGGTGGATACGAAAACGGTTGACCCCGTAACCCGAAGGGCCGTTATAACCATTGGCTGAATATACTTTACATGGCAATTTTGTACGTGTAGAATGAACTTACCGAAGCTTTATTATCATTGGCTTTATTCATAAATCAGCGGATATGTGTCCGATCATATATTGGTGGTGAAATAGTTGGAAGCTGTTTTAGGAAAAATAGGATCTGTTTTATTAGGGGTAGGGGGCATTGCGGTCGTGCTGATCGTGCTGCTTGTCGTGATCATTATTGCGTCAATAAGGAGGAGGGACGATTTTGTCAACGTCGACAGCGCGACCCGGCAGGAGATCGACAGCACCATAAAGACCGGAAGAAGGCTGACCCTGGCCATGAGACAGGCCTCACACCGGCTCATGCAGGTGGAGATAAAAAAAGAGATAGAGGGCCTGTGTAAAATTGCCGAATCCATGTTTGAAATGCTCAGGAAGGATCCCAATGATCTGCGCATTGTCAAGCAGTTTATAACATATTATCTTGAACCCACCCACAAAATTGTCCTGAAATATGTTGAACTGGCCACAACCCGGCCCATGCCGGCCGATGCCGTCAGCATACTGGATAAGACCGAGAAATCCTTTAAGAGTATTCGTACCGCTTTCCTCCAGCAGAAGGAAAAGATGCTCGCCAACGATGTGATGGATCTGGATACTGAAATAAAAGTCTTCGAAACCATTTCCAGAAACATGAGCATGGATGGGGACTCCGGAAAGGATAAAAACCCGCCCCCGGTTTCCACAAGCGGGCAGAAGTAGGGATTGTTAATCGGCAAAGCATTTGGTAAAATGAGTATGTTATCTTAGTCAGGAAAGGTTGGTTAGGATATGGATGCACAGATACAAACCTCCCCGGCCCAGCCGGCTGCCGCAACCGACAACTATGATGTGAACAGATGGAATGAGATGACCCCTGAAGAGCAGCAGAAGGTCATTGAACTCTCCAAGAAGATCGATGTGAAAGATTCCCAGGCAGTGATACAGTATGGCGCCCTTGCCCAAAACGAGGTATCCAAATTTTCCGACGCAATCCTCGGTCAGATCCGGGCTAAGGACAGCGGTGAGGTGGGTACTGTACTTACCGACCTCTTGACCAGGGTGCAGGAAGTGGACGTGGACAGCCTGGATCCAAACAAGCAGGGTTTCTTTGACAGGCTGTTCGGAAATATTAAAAGGGAAACCGGCAAATTCATGGCCCGTTACGAAAAGCTGAGCGTTCAGATCGAAAAGATCATTGATCAGCTGGAACGCGCCAAGCTCCAACTCATCAGGGATATTACCGCCCTGGATACCATGTACGCCAAAAACCTGGAGTACCTGAAGGAACTGGATATATATATCATGGCCGGTTCGCTGAAGCTTAAGGAACTCACCGACAAGGTTCTTCCCGAGATCAGGGAAAAGGCCGAGAGGACTGGGGACCCTGTGGATGCCCAGAAGGTTAAGGATATGTCAGAGCTTATCTCCAGGTTTGAAAAGAAGATCCACGACCTGAAGCTGACCAGGATGATTGCCATCCAGACCGCTCCTCAGATCAGGCTGATACAGAACAATGACCAGACCCTTGTGGAGAAGATCCAGAGTTCCATAATGAATACCATACCTCTCTGGAAGAACCAGATTGCCATTGCCATCACGATGCTGCGCCAGCAGAGCGCGCTGCGGCTTCAGAAGGATGTAACAAAGACCACAAATGATCTTCTGGCCAGAAACGCTGAAATGCTCAAGACCAGCTCTATTGAAATTGCCAAGGAAAGTGAGCGCGGCATAGTGGAGATTGAGACCCTTAAGAAGGTTAATGAAGACCTGATGACTACCCTGGAGGAAACCATAAGGATCCAGCAGGAGGGCCGCGCAAAGAGGCAGCAGGCCGAGATCGAGCTAAGGCACATGGAGGAGGATCTCAAGAGGAAGCTTATCGATCTGCGCGACCGCACATAGGTATTAGAATTCAGATGTTAGGCATGAGGTATAATCGATGCGGCTTTTGAAGCCGCATTTTTATTGGGCGCATAGGGGAACCAGGGGGACAGTTCCTGTGGCCAATGCAGGAGATTGCTTCGTCGGCTTCGTCTTCTCGCAATGACACACCGGACTGTCAACGCGAGCGGAAGCCCTTCTTTTATATCATTGCGAGCAAGCGTCAGCGCAGCGCGGCAATCTCTTAACTGTTTCGCCAGTTATTTCGTGGTTTAGCGCGCTGTTCAATCTCTCCATAGCTCTGCTCCCCGATGGGCATATTTAAGCCTCCTTGTGATGATGCCAAAATGATCTGTTGGCGTATAAAACCTGGAAAGCAGGCCGATAATGGAAACAGGATCAATCCTCCGCGAATAATCCCCATCGGCCGACCGAGGATTATACCCAGCCGGAACCATTGCAGGGCTTGCGGCGCAGCCGCCGGCCGGTGTTGACACGCTGGCACTCATGGCATATAATCTATTAAGCATATAGCCGAACAAGAATTATAAAGCGATGACCGGTACGAGTAGGATTTCCGAAACCTTGCAGAGAGTGGGGAACGGGTGGGAGCCCCGCAGGGAACGGGGTCTGAAGATCAACCGCGAGCTGCAGCCTGAAAAGCCCGAAAGGCTGATTAAGGTGAGCCGGAATGAGTCCGTTATCCTCAAACAAGTGGTCCCGTAACCATTGGCGGGTTATGGGGCAATTTGGGTGGTACCACGGAAAGCAGAGCCTTTCGTCCCATTGGACGATGGGCTTTTTTATTGATACTAAAAGCCCTGACGGGGCTGTTACCGTAAAAACAATAAATGAACTAGATTTGGAGGTATTCAGATGGCAGTTGACTACGGAAAGACACTTAACCTGCCGAAAACTGATTTCCCGATGCGGGGCGGGCTTCCTGAGAAGGAGCCTCAGATCCTGGAGGAATGGCAGAAAAAGGATGTTTATCATAAAAGGCTTGAGCGTAACCGAAATTCGGGCAAGAAATTTGTGCTCCATGACGGCCCCCCCTACGCCAATGGCGGTATCCATATGGGGACCGCGCTGAATAAGGTACTCAAGGATATCATTATGCGTTATTATGACATGAAAGGCTATTATACGCCCTATATCCCCGGTTGGGATACCCATGGCCTTCCCACCGAGCAGCAAGCTATCAAGGAGAGGGGCATGAACCACCATGAGGTGGGACCGGTGGTTTTCAGAAAGGCCTGCAAGGAGATCGCATGGAAATACCTGAACATTCAAAGGGATGCCTTCAAGCGCCTTGGGGTAATAGGCGACTGGGATAACCCATATATAAGCTACCTGCCTGAGTATGAAGCCAGGCAGATAGCTGTTTTCGGGCAGATGGCAAAGGAGGGCTGCATTTATAAAGGCATGCGCCCGGTATACTGGTGCCCGTCTTGTGAGACCGCCCTTGCCGAGGCCGAGATAGAATATGCTGAGGACACTACAAATTCCATCTATGTTAAATTCCCTGTGACCGACGACAAGGGTAAGCTCAGAGGGATTACCGATTCCCTTGATAACCTGTATGTGGTCATCTGGACCACCACCCCCTGGACCCTGCCGGGCAACATGGCCGTGTGTCTGAATCCTGATTTCGTTTACGTGGTCATGGAGGTCAACGGTGAACGCTATATAGTCGCAAAGGACCTGGCTGAGAGCGTGGCAGCCGCCGTGGGGATCGACGAATACAGGATCATGGGGGAGCTCATGGGATCCGAACTGGAGTATGCGGTCTGCAGGCATCCGTTCCTGGAAAGGGATTCCCTGATCATTGTCGGCGACCATGTCACCCTGGACGCCGGTACGGGATGTGTTCACACCGCGCCCGGCCATGGCGCCGAAGACTTCGAAGTATGCAGGAATTATCCCGAACTGGAAACCCTGGTGCCCGTTGACGACAAGGGGTTCCTTACAAAGGACGCCGGGCCCTTCGAGGGGCTGTTCTATGAAAAATCCAACAAGGCGATCCTGCAGCTGTTAAGGGAGAAGAACCTGCTTCTGGCTGAAGAGGTTATCACTCACCAGTACCCCCATTGCTGGCGCTGTAAAGACCCGGTCATTTTCCGGGCAACCGAGCAGTGGTTCATCTCCATCGACAAGTTCAAGGACGCGGCCCTGAAGGCTATAAAGGAAGTCCGTTGGATCCCGGGATGGGGTGAGGAGCGGATTTCCAAGATGGTGGAAGACAGGGGAGACTGGTGTATTTCCCGCCAGCGCGTCTGGGGTGTTCCCATTCCCATATTCTATTGCGAAGGCTGCGGCAGGGAAATCATCGATGATGTAACCATAAAAGCCGTCCAGGATCTTTTTGCCAAAGAGGGCTCCGATGCCTGGTTCATCCATGAGGCTTCCGAGATCCTGCCAGAGGACTATGCCTGCAGCTGCGGAGGCCGCAGTTTCAGGAAGGAACAGGACATTATGGATGTATGGTTTGACTCCGGGTCATCCCACGCTGCTGTGGCCGAGCCCAATCCGGAACTGGGCTGGCCTGTGGATATGTATCTCGAGGGAAGCGACCAGCACAGGGGATGGTTCCAGTCCTCGCTCCTGACCGCGGTTGCCACAAGAGGCCGCGCCCCGTTCAGGCAGGTCCTGACCCACGGATATGTGGTGGACGGGCAGGGCAAGAAGATGAGCAAGTCCCTGGGCAATGTCATCGACCCGATGGATGTCTGCAAGCAGTATGGCGCTGATATACTGAGACTTTGGGTATCTTCCAGCGATTACAAGACCGATATCCGCATCTCCAAAGAAGGCTTCAAGCAGCTTTCAGAGAGCTACCGCAAGATCAGGAATACCGCCAGGTTCCTGCTTGGGAATATCCATGATTTCAACCCGGCCGAGCACACCGTGCCATATTCCGAGATGGAGGAACTGGACCGTTGGGCGCTTATGAAGCTCAACAGGCTGGTGGATAAGATTGAAAGGGCCTACTCCGAATATGATTTCCATGTGATGCTCTACGCCATCCATAATTTCTGCACGGTGGACATGTCCAATTTCTACCTCGACGTGACCAAGGACAGGATGTATGCCTCAAAGGCTGACAGCAGGGAACGCCGTTCAGGACAGACAGCCATGTACATCATCCTGGATACCCTGACCAGGCTCCTTGCTCCCGTGCTGGTTTTCACCAGCGAGGAGATTTGGAAATACATTCCCCATGACGAGAAGGACAATCCCGAGAGCGTCATGCTTAATGACTGGCCGGAGGTCAATCCCGAATACGAGGACCAGGCCCTTGCCGAAAAATGGGACAGGATCCTGGAGGTCCGCGAAACCGTCCTGAAGGCATTGGAGGACGCAAGAAACGAAAAGCTCATCGGACAGTCCCTGCAGGCGAAGGTGATCCTTAAGGCAGACAAGCGGCTTTATGATTTCCTTGAAAGCGTAAAAGAGCTTTTGCCCACAGTCTTCATCACCTCCCAGGTGGTGCTGGAGCCCAGGGACGAGAATGGCCTTGAGGCGGTTGTAAAACTTGCCGACGGCCAGAAGTGCGAACGCTGCTGGGTGTACTCCGGAACTGTGGGACAAAGCCATGATCATCCCACCCTTTGCGAGCGCTGCGCAAACACGATTTAGCGGGCGAAGAGGTCCAAAGATCATAAGAAGGCGGCTGGAACCAGTAATCCGGCCGCTTTATCAGTTTTCTCGCTTTACAGGGTGTTCTCCAGGAAAAAGCTGGATGGCACTCATTGCCAGCTTTATGGTATCATATATTCAATGCTGATAAAGCCCGCTGCTTGTGTGGATAATACTTTAGAACGACATGGGGCTTTTATAACAAAAAGCACAGGCAAGCAGGGGACGAACAGGACCGAATCGAGGTGTATTGTATGGAATGCCGCGACTTGTTGAAAAAGCTTTGCAGCATAGATGCCGTAACCGGAAGGGAAGACGCGGCTGCTCAAGCCATATCGGGCATATTGTCGGATTATTGTAACGAGGTTAGGGTTGATGCCTTTTATAACGTGATCGGGCTGAAGAAGGGACACGGGGAAAACCCGCGCAATGTCCTTGTTACCGCCCACTATGACCAGATCGGACTGATTGTCACAGGAATTGACGAAAATGGTTTTCTAAGGTTTACCAACATGGGAGGAGTTGATCCCAAAACCCTGGCCGCCCAGGAAGTAGCTGTCCACGGCAGAAAGGAAATCCATGGTGTGATCGGCTCAAAACCGCCCCACCTGACTTCCCCCGAGGATGCGGATAAGCCTGTGAAAATGGAGGACATGCTCATCGACATCGGATACGATGAAAAACAAGCCCGAAAGCTGGTATCGGTGGGCGATGTGGTATCCTTTAAGTTCCCGGTCCTTGAACTGAAGAATAACAGGATGGCCGGGAGAAGCATGGATAACCGTAGCAGCGTGGCAGCTTTGGTGGAGATGCTCAAGGAGCTCAAGCGAATCCGGCACCGGGACAATGTTTATGCGGTGGCCACCGTCCAGGAGGAGTCCGGCCTGGTGGGAGCCTTTATGACCGCATGGAACCTGAAACCGGATCTGGCCATAGCCATAGACGTCTGCCACGGGGATATGCCCGACGCCCCCAGCGATGAAAGTTTTCCCCTGGGAAAGGGGGTTGCCGTTGCGGTAGGTCCCATATTGAGCCGGCATCATACCCGGGCATGTATGAGGCTTGCCCGGCGGGAGAGGATTCCATACCAGGTCGACGCTGAGGAAAAGGATACGGGAACCGAAGCGGCGGTTTATTCTTCGGCGCTGGAAGGCATCCCGACACTGCTTTTGTCCATTCCGGCCAAGTACATGCATACAACGGTAGAGATGGTCAGCCTGGACGATATCGAGGCAGCTGCCCGGCTGGCGGCCCGCTATATCGCTTTCAGGGATGAACTGGATCAGGAGGGCAATTCCAATGACTAAGCAGGGCAAACTTAAGGCCTCAAGGGAATATCCCGAAAGCCTTATTGATACATTGAAAAAGCTTACGATGCTGGACGGGGTTTCAGGCGATGAAAAACCCGTGAGGGATTTCATCATGGAAAGGATAAAAGACCGGGCTGATTCCTGGCATGTGGACAATATCGGAAACCTCATCGTCTTCAGTAAAGGTACCGGGCTGGGCAAAAAGGTCATGCTGGCCGCCCATATGGACGAAGTCGGGCTGCTGATAACGGGAATCAACGATAACGGCCTTATAAAGTTCAAGACGGTGGGCGGCATAGAGCCCCGCGTCCTGGTGGGGAAGAGGGTCAGGATCGGCAAGGACAGGGTGCCGGGTGTAATCGGCTATAAGCCTGTCCATCTGCAGGACTCCTCCGAGAGGAAAAACGCGGTCAAAAAGAGCGGGCTGACCATCGATATAGGCGCAAAAGACAGGGAACAGGCAGAGGAGAGCGTGGCCGTGGGCGATACGGCAGCTTTTGATTATGATCCGGTGGAATTCGGGGACCATAAACTGATGGCCAAGGCCCTGGACAACCGGGTGGGTTGTGTCATGCTGGCTGAACTTCTCGGAGGCCGGTATCCCTTTGATCTTTACGGCTGCTTCACGGTCCAGGAAGAGATCGGCCTTAAGGGGGCAAAAGCGGCATCCTACGCTGTTGAGCCTGACGCGGCCATTATTCTGGAAGGAACCACCTGCTATGACCTTACGGGGACCGACGAGCATATGATGAGCACACGGCTCGGAGACGGCCCCGCCCTGACCGTCATGGACCGCTCGGTGATCCCGGACAGAGACCTGTACAGGTTCATAACCCATACCGCGAAGAGTCTGGGTATTCCCTGGCAGGTAAAGCGGACCATTTCGGGCGGCACCGATGCCGGAAGGATCCAGGTAAGCGGCAGGGGTGTAAAGGTATGTACCATATCTGTACCCTGCAGGTACATCCATACTCCCGTATCGGTAATGGACAAGAGGGATTTCTTTAACACCCTGAAACTGGCGGAGGCAACCCTTGCGGGCCTGGCCGGATGGTTTACCCGAGACGGCAATTCCGGCGCGCATGAGCCCGAACCGAATGAATCAGGAGGGAAAAGCGATGTTTGACACTATAAGCACACTGGTGAACGCCTTTGGCCCGTCGGGCCGTGAAAACCGGGTGGCAGAGGCCATAACCCATTTAATAAAGGACAAGGTGGATGAAATCAGCTCCGACGCCATGGGAAACCTGATCGCGGTAAAGAAGGGTTTCGGCAAAAAGATCATGCTGGCCGCCCATATGGATGAGATCGGGCTGATTATCACAACAATCGATGAAAAAGGTTTTCTGCGGTTCGGGACCGTGGGAGGTGTTTTGCCCCTGATCTCCCTGGGCCAGCGGGTCGTCTTTGAGAACGGTCTCACCGGCGTGGTTTGGTACGAAGAGAGCATTGAAAGTATAAAGGATGCCAAGCCCGAGAAGATGTACATTGACATAGGGGCAAAATCGCGGGAGCATGCCGAAGAACTGGTGGAAATAGGCGATATGGCTGTTTTTGAAGGCAGGCCCGTCCAGCAGAACGGTCTTGTCATCTCAAGGGCCCTGGATGACAGGGTGGGCTGCGCCGTGCTGGCCGAGCTTGCCAGGAGATGCCCTGAAACTGACCATGAGATATACTATGTCTTTACTGTGCAGGAGGAAGTGGGCCTGAGGGGAGCCCGCACCGCCGCTTATGCCATCAGGCCCGACCTGGCCCTTGCCATTGACGTCACAAGGACCGCCGATACACCAAAGAGCAGGCATGGGGCCGTGTCGCTGGGAAAAGGGCCTGCCATAAAGGTAAAGGACAACAGTGTCATAGCCCATCCCGCAATAAGGGAAAGATTGGAAAACTGCGCCAGGGAGAACGGTATTCCATACCAGCTGGAGGTTCTTGATAAGGGAGGGACCGACGCCGGAAGCATTCACATCACTGCGGGCGGAATCCCTTCGGGCGGTGTGTCAATCCCCACGCGGTTCATCCACAGCGCCTCCGAAATAGTCAACCTGGAGGATGCCGGGAATGCCCTGAAGCTTTTGGAGACTTTTGTGAAGCTTTGATATGAAAAATTGTTAAAATAAAAAAATGTGTCGGAACAAATAATAAACTCGAAAGGAGGTAAAGAGGCAATGAGTATTTTTGACGATTTAACAAGGGATTCCTTTTTGTCAAAGAAGGCTGCCGGCAAACAGAGCAGTGCCGCAAGAAGGAAGAGGGACGCGGAAATCGCTTCTGAATTCGCGGAGAAAAAGGATGCCGAGGTTGCCCGGGATGCAGTTTCAGGCGCAAAAAGCCGCGGTTTCTCAATTGCGCCTGGTCAAAGAGAGGGAACCCCAGCCAGTGATAACAGCGGGATTGCCATGAATGCCTCCGGCAACAATGCCGACACCGAGTTTGGTTCCGACATGGCCGGTGTCGCCCAATATGGCACCCAGACCTATTCCCATGCGGGCGTGTCCTTTGACAAGCTTTCCGAAAGCGAAGCCAGGATTTACTATTCGGGGCTTTTGTCAAAGTCGGGGGCTGACAGGGTTATAGGCGTATACGGCTATGGCAGCAACCAGAACTGGGAGGATGTATCCGAGGTCGTCCTGACCAGGGACACCACGGGCAGCTTTACTGCGACAATACCCATTACGAGGGGCAAAAATATCAACTTTGCTTTCAGGGACACCGCGGAAAACTGGGATAACAATTCGGGCCTCAACTATACCTTTGTGAACTGATTTGGGATGACGCGGGCTTTTACAAGCCCGCGTTTTCACAGCTCATGCTCGTTGACCCAATCACGGGCCGCTTCAACACCTTCGTCAGATACGTAAGGAACCTTTGCGGCATGATCGGTTTTTTCAATATCCTGCTGTGCCGCGGTTCCTTCAGGATTCGGGACCCTTTTCTTTTTCTTTGTCATAATTACAACCTCGCAGATATCCAAGTTCTCTGTCCATAGTATTTCCTGTATTAGTGTGTTTTTCATTAGAAAAATGTGGGATAATCAATATATGCCCTACGGCTTAAGGAGGTAGCAGCGTGAAGGATATCAAGATATGGTTTGCTTCTTCAGAGGCGGCGCCCTTTGCCAAAACAGGCGGTCTGGCCGACGTGGCAGGCTCACTGCCGAAAGCGTTGAGAAAGCTGGGCGCCGATGTGCGGGTGGTGATGCCCAAGTACAGGCAAATACCGCCGGAATACGCGGATCGGATGAAATTCCTGGGCTATACCATGGTGGATCTGACCTGGCGCAAGCAATACTGCGGCGTGTTTTCCCTGGAACATGAGGGGGTAACCTGGTATTTTCTGGATAACGAATACTATTTCTTCAGGGATTGGTATTACGGGATGTACGATGACGGTGAGCGTTTTGCCTTTTTCTCGAAAGCCGTCCTGGAAGCGCTTCCCCTTATCGGTTTCAAACCAGATATCATCCATCTCAACGATTGGCAGACAGGCCTGGTGAGCGTCCTGCTCGATGCCCACTATAGGGATTACCGATGGAACGGGTTTTATAAAAAGATCCATACCGTGTTTACAATCCACAACCTTAAATACCAGGGCATTTTTCCGAAACAGATCATGGATGATGTAATTGGTCTTGACTGGAGGTTCTTTGGCCAGGACGGGATTGAGTTTTACGATGATGTCAACTATTTAAAGGCCGGACTGGCATATTCCACAGTGCTGACCACCGTAAGCAAAACCTATGCGGAGGAGATCAGGCACGATTTCTTTGGAGAGAATCTTCAGGGACTTATTTCAAAGAGATCCGCCGATCTTTACGGTATCGTCAACGGCATAGACTATGAAAGGAACGATCCGGAGAATGATGAGCGGCTTTACAAAACCTATTCGGTTAATAATATCGAAGGCAAGTATGAAAATAAGAAAAGGCTCCAGGAGGATTGCGGTCTTGATGTTAAGACCGATACGCCCTTAATCGGGATTATTTCACGCCTGGTCCAGCAGAAGGGCTTTGACCTGATCGAGTACATGATGTCCGAGCTCATGGACCTGGGTCTCCAGATCATCGTCCTTGGCACAGGAGACCGGCGTTACGAGGACTATTTCAGATGGGCCCAGTCCCGGTATCCGGGGAGGGTTTCAGCCAATATATGCTATGACCCGGTCCTGGCACAAAGGATCTATGCGGGCAGCGACATGTTTCTCATGCCCTCGCTCTTTGAACCCTGCGGCCTGAGCCAGCTTTTCAGCATGCGGTACGGAACGGTTCCAATCGTAAGGGAAACGGGCGGACTCAAGGATACGGTGATCCCATATAACATGTACACCGGGGAGGGTACGGGCTTTACCTTCGCCAACTATAACGCCCATGAGATGAAGGACGCGGCGGCGCGTGCCATCGGGGTTTACCGGGACAGGGACAAATGGATGAAGCTTATGAAAAACTGCATGTCCCAGGATTTCAGCTGGGACCGATCAGCCATGCAGTATATTCAGCTTTACAACATGATACTTGACCGTTATGGGAGCTAGCCCTGTGTCATGGAACATCTGCCCCGCATAGTATGAATCAGACCAAAAGCAAACGGGGTGTTCCTATGGGCGATTGCAGAGATTGCGGCGGCTTTTTCGGAGGCGGTTGGGAATGGATTATTATTGTCATTCTGATTATCCTGATATTCTTCCCTGGTATTTTCAGCGGGCATGACAAATGCCATTGCGGACTCAAGGATTGCTGCTAAGACAGCGCGCCGTCGGTATGAAAGGGGCTGTCTCATAAAAATATGAGATAGTTCCTTTTTTGTGACAAAAAAAATAAACAGCAGGTCCAAAGGACCTGTCAGATGCGGTAGAATGTAATTGAGGCCGGCTGCCGCCGTCGAGATCGTTTGTTGGTTTAGCGAGACGGTTTGGCCCCGCCTGTAAGGATAAGGAAAGGATGTGGCCTATGAGCCTTGGGGCGTACAAAATCAAACTGCGCAGGAATAAGGATGCGGGCAAAGGTTTTTACCAATATTCCCTGACCTATAAAAAGGGAACCGGGCATACCAGCCAGGTCAGCTATGATATCCTGTCAGCTATAGCGGGGGATTCCGATCTGTTGATAGAACTTAACACCGACTTGTTTTACGGGGTGAGCCCGGAGCCTGACAAATACGCCGAGAAGTTCCTGAAGGACGTACAATCCCTGAACCTTGAGTACATAAGCCGCAAGGTTCCATCCCAATACCCCGTGACCGTCCTTGGCGTAACCATAAGGAGAAGAGATAATATGCAGGCTTATGAGATTGCGGCTTACGTTCCCAATGTGATATGGAAAAACGCTTCATTCAAGGATGTGCTGCCGGCTTGCGGGGCAAGGTATTATATCGCAAGGGAGACCATGGATGCCAAGGCTGTCGTGAATAACCTTCCTGATCTTTCAGAAGAGCAGAAGATTTCCATGTTCAGGCTGGTCGTATTCCATATGGCCGAGTTGGAGAGATTCGGCATCGTTTCGGCCAGTGATTCGGAAGAAGAACTGCTTGGCCTGCTGGGCTTGAGATAGCCGCCTAAGGGGCTTTCCTGCTCACCCTGGGCTTGAAAGCCTTACAGGGTTCGCCGCTTGATTCCTGGACTACATGTGAAGGAATGCGCGTGCTTTTGAACCCGTAAAACCTGCACCCTCTCGGATGACGGGGATCCCATGTGACTTGGTAATACTGGCATTTTAAGCATTCTTCTGGCTTTTTCATGTGAGATATTATATCATAAAATGAATATAGCATTTTCAGCTCATATTCATTTTGAGGTTATTACGAAGTAACAAGGTTCCCGGGGACCCACCAGCAATCTGCGATTGCGTGGTGGGTGGGGTTCTTATTTTATCATGTTTTTACAAGGGAGGGAAAATGGTGTTTGAAGGAAGGCAAATTCTCGACGTGACCAGGAAGATTATCAGCGGCATGACGGTATGGCCGGGGGATCCGGGAGTGGTGGCTGAACGGACTGCCTCCATAAGCAAAGGCTCTGTCGCAAATGTGTCGCGGATCAGCCTGGGCGTCCATTCCGGAACGCATATGGACGCTCCTCTCCATTTTATAGACGGCGGGAAGGACATAGATTCAGTTGATTTAACTCGCCTTTTCGGCCGGGTTATTGTCGTGGAGGCCAAGTCCGACCAGATCGGGGAAGAATTGCTAAGACCATACCATCTTGCCGGGGTTAAGGCCGTTTTCTTCAAGACCAGGGCAAGCCTGAGAGACGAGAATACACCCTTTTGGGAAGAATACCCGGCAATAACCATGGGCTGTGCCGAATACCTGGTCCAAAACGGGATTCTTACGGTGGGGACCGATTATTTCTCAATTGAACTGAGCGGTGACGACAGCTTCCCGGTGCACAAAAAACTTCTATCCCATGAGGTGGTCATCATTGAGAATCTGGATCTTCGGTATGCGGAGCCGGGGGTGTATGAGTTTATCTGCCTGCCGCTCAGGATCGCGGGTTCGGACGGTTCACCGGTCAGGGTGCTGCTGATAAAGTAGCCGGCTATTCCAAAGAAACGCGGCTTGTTGTATAATGTAATAGCTGCCGCCACGTATCCCGGATGCGGGCGACAGCATATTTTGGCTTTGAAAGGACGGAAAAGAAGTGAGTTTGATCGAACTCGAGCAGGCGAGGCTTGAATTGGAGGAACTGTTGGATAGCATAAAGGAATTGGGGGATTCACTTTGACTTCCCTGCCATGGAGAAGGAACTTGAAGAACTGGAGCAGAAGGCAGCCGATCCGGATTTCTGGAATGATGCCGAGGAATCCCAGAGAATACTCAAGCGGACAAAAGCGCTAAGGTCCAGGCAGGAAGTGTACAAGAAGCTGTTGAGCGATTGTGAGGATGCCCTGACACTTGCCCAGCTTGGCTTGGAAGAACAGGATGAAACGGTTCTTGAAGAGGTACTGGCAGAATTAAGCCACCTGAAAAACCGCCACGATAAGCTAAGGCTGGAAACCCTGCTGACGGGGGAATACGATACCAACGACGCCATATTCACCCTTCATGCGGGAGCCGGAGGCACCGAGGCCATGGACTGGGTGCAGATGCTGCTTCGTATGTATATGCGCTGGGCTGAACGAAATGGCTTTGAAACCCGCATCCTGGATCTCCTTGATGGAGAGGAGGCGGGAATAAAAAGTGTAACTGTTGAGGTGTCCGGGGAATACGCCTACGGTTTTTTAAAATCCGAGAAAGGTGTTCACCGGCTCGTCAGGATCTCCCCATTTGACGCATCGGGCAGGAGGCATACATCTTTTGCGTCCATGGAGGTGATGCCGGTTCTTGATGACTCGGTGGAGGTAGAGATAAACCCCGACGACATTAAGATGGACGTGTTCCGGGCAAGCGGCGCCGGCGGCCAGCATGTGAACAAGACTTCTTCGGCTGTGCGCATTACCCATATACCCACGGGAATTGTCGTGTCCTGCCAGAATGAACGGTCCCAGTTCCAGAACAGGGAAACGGCTATGAAGATGTTGAAAGCCAGGCTGCTTGAGCTCAAGGAGCGGGAGCAGCAGGAAAAGCTCGCCCAGATCAAGGGAGAGCAGATGGACATTGCCTGGGGAAGCCAGATCCGGTCCTATGTTTTCTGCCCATATACCCTGGTTAAGGATCACAGGACCAACCATGAGGAAGGCAACATCCAGAAGGTGATGGACGGGGAAATCGACGAGTTTATCCAGGAGTACCTGGTAAACAGCAATAATCCAAAAGACTGAATAAAACCGCCCTGCCTTGAGGCATAAAGCCATGGCAGGGCGGTATTGCGATTAAAAGCATCGGTTAGGTAAGATGCCTGTTGTTTCCTGCTGTTTTTCCCTTAAAGCGCTTTTTGCGTACCAGGGTGACCACCTTGGAGATCAGCAGGATGGCTTCCAGTACCAACAGCCCGATAATGACATAGATCAGTTCCATGTTCTCCTTCATGCGTTCCCTGAGGATCTGGGCTTCTGTTTTTTTTGGAAGAATCTCTTTGTCAGGATACAGTTCCACGGTGATAACAGTATCATCCATCAGGGTGAAGGTCATGATGCCTACTATGGAGTTCTTCGTGACTGGCGGTTTGAGCTTGGCCTCATCCACGTTGATGGACACGTTTTTTATATAGTTCTGCCCCCTGGGGTAGATATAGTGGATATCGGCGGTCGGGATCAGATTTACGGTCTCATCACCTATTACTACCGATTTCTGGACGCTTCCGGCGGCCACCAGTGTGCCATACCGGTAATTCTCAAAGCCGTAATTGAACAGTTGGGCCGACTCGGTATAAGCCTCTTCGGCCGGGACCTCCACCAGGATGCAGATAAGCCGCATGGAGTTCTTGGTGGCGCTGGTTACGATGGATTGGACCGAGGGATCAAAATACCCCAGGATACCTCCGTCGGTTCCCTCATAGCTCCAAAACATGTTATTCGCATTGGTAAGCAGCACTGTCCTGTTTTCATCATACCAGGGCTTGGCCTGCGTGGAGAAAACCCTGTTGAATTCGGCGTTGGCCAGTGCCGTCCGCAGGAGCAGGGCTATGTCGCGGGCGGTGGTGTATTGGCCTTCATCGTAAAGACCGGTAACATTAGTGAAGCGGGTGTCGGTCATGCCGATCCTGGCGGCGTATTCGTTCATGAGCTGGACAAAACCTGCCTCACTGCCCCCGACATGCTCGGCGATGGCCTTGGCGGCGTCATTGGCGCCGGTAAGGAGTATTGCGTAGATCATACTGCGCACCGAGTATTTTTCACCGACTGTCAGCTCAAGCGTGGCGCCCTCCACGTTGACGGCCTCCTTGCTTGCGGTTACCATGGCATCGGCAGCCGACTTCTCCAGCGCGATCAGGGCTGCCAGCAGTTTGTTGGCCAAAGGAGTCTTGACATGTTCATCAGCGTCTTTGGAATAGATGACCTGTCCGCGCCTCGCGTCCACAAGAAGCGCGGAGATGGCCTCAAGCGACGGCTGGTTCTCCTGGTCAGCCGCAAAGGCCGTAACCCGTGACAGGGGGGCGGCAATAACAAAACCAACAAGGGCTGCAGTTATGAGCAAAACAAGATATTTGTGGAATAACCGTGTTCTTTCGCTTGATAGCATTCCCCATACTTCCTTACCTGAAACCATTTACCAAATGATTATAGCACATGATCGGCATGATTTGTATCCCTGGCCAGGGATGACCAGGGATACGATTTGGGGTGATCCCCTGACGGTGTGGGGTAACCAAGGGGGACAGTTCTCCTGGTTACCCCAGGGTTTATCCAATAACCCGGTGTGCCTTCATGCCCACTTGACCAGGGGCAGATCATACTTGTTCATTTGATTGGGGTTCCGGGGAATGACCCTGAATGTGTATCCATATTCGCCCCCATCCGAGAGGCGCAGGGTTGCCTCGTAATGCCAGGCGCCCGAATCGGTCTGTCGCAACACGCTCATATCCACCGATTTTCCCTGGATGATACGGTCGTTGGACAGTGGCCCGTAAAAGACTTCTACGCTGACATCTCCGGGGTTGAGCGTCCCCAGCTGTACCGTTACCGACAGCCTGATCTCCTGGTCGGACAGTACATGGTAATCGGTCAGGCCATGGATATCCTGGTTGGCTGTAAGGGCAACCTGGGGCCAGGCGGATTCAATGCGACCTTTCCATTCCGCCAGTTCGCGGATAATGGAATAGTCGGATTCGTTTATTTTTCTGACACGGTCCATGCACGGAGCGTACATTGCCCGGGTATACTCCTTCACCATGCGTTGGGTCCCATAAACAGGCGCCACAGATTTAATGGATTCCTTCATCATCCTGATCCAGCCGGTGGGTATTCCCTTTTCATCGCAGTTATAGTAAAGGGGAATTATTTCCCTTTCTAGGGTCTCGTAAAGGGATTTGCTGTCTGCGTCATCCTGGTGGTGATCGTTGTTGTAGGGTGTGTCATCGCCTATTACCCAGCCGTTTCTGCCGTTGTAACCTTCGTCCCACCATCCGTCAACAATGCTGAAATTGATGACGCCGTTGATGCCCGCCTTCATTCCGCTGGTGCCGCTTGCCTCAAGGGGCCTTCTGGGATTGTTCAGCCAGACATCCACTCCCTGTACCAGGTAGCGCGCCATGGTCATGTTATAGTTCTCCACGAGGAAGATCCTGCCTCTGAAGCCTTCCCTTTTTGCTATGTCGTGGATGCTCTTGATCAATTCATGTGCTGGACGGTCCGCAGGATGGGCCTTGCCGGCAAAGATGATCTGGACGGGAGTACCTTTGCTGTTCAGTATCCTTTCAATCCTGGCAAGGTCGCGGAATATAAGGTCCGCCCGCTTGTAGGTGGCAAACCTTTTTGCGAAGCCGATGGTAATCGCCTCGGTGTCAAGCTGGTTGTCCAGGTCATTCACCTCGCTCAGGGAAACACCGTTGGCGATATACTGCTTCTTGAGCCGTTCGCGGATGAAGCGAATCATTTGCGCCTTCAAGGCCTTATGGGTCTTCCAAAGTTCCTCGTCGGGGATTTTGTCCACCGATTCCCAGACCTCCTGGTCATCAACCCGGTATTTCCAGTCGGACGGGAAATATTTATCAAACAGATGTCTGTAACCCGGAGCCAACCATGTCATGGTATGTACTCCGTTTGTGATATGGGTGATGGGGACCTCATCCTCATGAAGACCTGGCCATATGCAGCTGAATATATCGCGCGAGACGGCGCCATGGAGCGCGCTGACGCCATTTTTCCTTCCCGACATATTGAGGGCCAGGACCGTCATGTTGAAGTTATGGGGATCTCCGGGTTTCAAACCAAGCCTGATGAATTCATGCCTCTGGAGGCCAAGCTGCCCCCAGTATTGGTGGAAATACCGGTCCACCATATCCAGGGGAAATACGTCATTGCCGGCAGGAACCGGCGTGTGTGTGGTAAAGACAGAGGATGAGTAGACCATCTCCCTGGCCTCTTCAAAGGGTATGTTTCTTTCAGCCATCAGCTTCCGGGCAAGTTCAAGTCCCATAAAGGCCAAATGACCTTCATTCATATGGAATACCGTACCCTTGATCCCAAGCGTGTCCAACGCCCTGACGCCGCCTATACCCAGGATGATCTCCTGCTGGATACGGGTTTCCCTGTCCCCGCCGTAAAGCCTATCTGTAAGGGAACGGTCATAGGTATTGTTTTCCGGAACATCTGTGTCAAGAAGATACAGCTTGACGCGTCCCACATCTACCCTCCATATCTTGGCAAAGACAGTGCGGTTGGAAAGCTCAACACTTATGGCAAGCGGCTTTCCGGCGCCATCGACTACGGGGGTGACGGGGAGCTGAGAGTAGTTTAAGATGCTGAACTGGGTTTCCTGCCAGCCTTCAGCGTTTATCCGCTGGTCGAAATAGCCCTGCTTGTAGAACAGCCCCACTCCCGTGAAGGGAAGCCCGAGATCGCTGGCTGACTTGCAATGATCACCGGCGAGTATACCAAGGCCGCCCGAGTAGACAGGCAGCACCTCATGGAACCCGTACTCCGCCGAGAAGTATACTATATGCTCATCCCTGTACTGGGGAAAGTTCCGGATGAACCATGTTTCCTGGTCGTTAAGGTAGTAGTTGAAATCGTTCATGACCTTTTCATAGCGCTCCATGTAATTGGTGTCGGTCAGCTTTTCCTCAAGTTTCCGGGGGCTGACCTGCTGGAGAAGCCGCACAGGATTGCGGTCAAGCTTTTCCCAGAGAACCAGGTCGATATCCCGGAAAAGGTCAATGGCTTCGCTGTTCCATGTCCACCAGAGGTTGCATGATAAATCCTTAAGTCCCAAAAGAGCTTCGGGTATGGCTGTAGTGACTTTAATCCTTCCAATTTTATGCATAGTATACCTCCAACGTATGCGATATAAGAAGTATAGGTTTATATATACCCCTTTTATGTTTTTATTAGTACCCCAACATAAAACCGCGACAAAAAGACAGTTTTATGGATTGATGCCACAGGCTTCCAATGCCCGGCAAGCGATGGGGCAGCAAAGGGTTACAGGCTAAATAAACAGTTGTAAATTGGCGACTTTTACTATATTATATATTTATCTGTGATTCAAGGCTTCTGTGGGCTGGGCTTTTTACCTGGAACGGGCCGGGGAGGGTTACTGGTGAACTGTATCCATCACATCCGGCAGTTTGAGAAACGGGCTTTGATATTAGTCCAAAAGGAGAGTGTCGCAAATGCCTGGAGAGAAGAAATTTGGAACATCGCTTTTTGGGTTCAGCAAATCGGACGTCAATGCCTACATAGAAAAGATAATCCATGAATTTGACCAGCGTCTGAAAGAGAAAGACGATGAGATCTCAAACCTGAAACTGCAGATCAGGGAAATGAAGGCGCGGTTTGAATCTGTTGTCGGCGAATCCGAGTCCCTGGCCAGGGAAAAGGAAAAGATAGCCAGCGCCCTTATCACGGCACAGGAAAAAGCAGAGTCCATATTGGAGGAAGCCAAAAGCAAGGCGGAGCAGGAAAAGGTCAGGCTTGACGCGGCCCTTGAGGCCGAGCGTGAGAAGATTATCGATATCAAGCACGATATAAAGATGATGAAAAACCAGATCGTGGAGGCGCTTGCAAAATATCAGGATTTTTTGAATGAAGCCGAAGCGTTCATAGAAAGCAAAGAGCAGGAATATTATAAAGAACGGGAGCATTCTGAGGAAGACAGCCAGGAATCCCAGTAACCGGACACCGCGGGCGGCCATTTCAAACGGGCCGGGTGCCGGAATACCGAAATAATGGAATCCCTGCTTTCTGCAAGCAGGGTTTTCTTGTAGTTTTGTCCAACATATGCATTTTGAAAGGGGTAATAATCATGCAGCAGGAAATACTTGAGATCCTGAGGACCAACAGCCGGATAAGCGATGAGGAGCTGGCGGTCATGCTGGGTACCGACGTGGATTCGGTCAAAGCGGTCATCAAGGATATGGAGGAAAAAGGGATTATCACAGGGTATAAAACGCTGATAGACTGGGAAAAGGCAGACCAGAGTGTAGTTACGGCATTTATAGAGGTTCGTGTTACCCCCCAGAGAGGTCGGGGATTCGATAAAGTTGCCGAAAGGATTTACCAGTATCCGCAGGTAAAGGCCTGCAGCCTTATATCGGGTGGATTTGACCTCTTTGTGGTGGTTGAGGGGAAGACCATGAAGGAGGTTGCCCTTTTTGTAGCCGAAAAGCTGGCCACAATTGAATCGGTATTGAGCACCTCCACCCATTTTGTACTGAAAAACTACAAGGATAATGGTATCATCTTCGACCGTAACGGAAGGGACGAAAGGGAGGCCGTGGTGTTATGAAAATAAAGGATAGAATAAAGTCCCATATCCTGGCTACGCCGCCATCGGGAATCAGGAAATACTTTGACCTGATCAATGAGATGAAGGATGCAATATCCCTTGGCATTGGCGAGCCCGATTTCGAAACGCCCTGGGTTATCCGCGAGGAGGGTATCTATTCCCTGGAGAAGGGAAAAACCTTCTATTCATCCAATGCGGGTTTCATTGAACTGAGGGAAGAAATCGCCGGTTACATGACCAGAAAGTATAACCTGCAGTATGATCCAGCCAGCGAGATCCTGGTCACGGTGGGCGGCAGCGAGGCTATCGATATTGCCCTTCGTACCTTCGCCGGGCCTGGTGACGAGGTGATTATCCCGGAGCCTTCCTTTGTTGCTTACAAGGGATGCACCATGTTCTGCGGGGCTACGCCCGTTCCGCTGGAACTGAAGGCCGAGCACCAGTTCCGTATCCAGCCGGAGCAGCTGGAGAAGTGTATAAGCGACAGGACCACGGCCATAATCATCGCGTATCCCAATAACCCTACAGGCGCGATCATGGAGTATGAAGATTATGCAAAGATCGTCGAGGTGTTAAAGGGTAAGGATATCATCGTGATATCCGACGAGCTGTACGCGGAGCTGAACTATAAGGGAAAGCATGTTTCCATAGCCCAGTTCCCTGAAATGAAGGACAGGACCATAGTCATCAACGGCTTTTCAAAAGCCTTTGCCATGACGGGCTGGAGGATAGGCTTCGCCTGTGCTCATCCTGACGCGATGGAGCAGATGAAGAAAATACACCAGTATGCCATCATGTGCAGCCCGACCACCGCGCAGTTCGCGGCTATCGAAGCCCTAAGAAGCGGTGAGCCCGAGGTAAGGAGGATGGTTGATGAATACAACAAGAGAAGGCGCGTAATGCATGATGGCTTCAACAAGATTGGGCTTTCCTGTTTTGAACCCTTCGGCGCTTTCTATTGTTTCCCGGATATCCGGTCAACCGGCCTCAGTTCCGATGAGTTCTGCGAAAGACTGCTAATTGAAGAGAAGGTGCTGACTGTTCCGGGCAATGCCTTCGGTGCCTGCGGCGAGGGCTTTGTCAGGGCTACATACGCCACATCGGTAGGTAATATACGCGAAGCCCTGTCACGTATTGCCCGATTTGTTGAAAGGGTAAGGCCATAAAGCCGGTGCTTCGGGTATCGCTGCAGTTCCTGCGAAAAAGGGCGGGTCCGCTTATTCACGGTTCCGCCCTTTGATTATGTACTTCTTATACTGCGCTTTCATCTTTTCCAGAATCAGATCGTCCAAATACTGGCTGATGGATAGAATATCATCCTTTTTGCACCCGTTTTCAAGCGCTTTGTTGAGCTGGTAGCGCACGGCTTCAATTCTTTTCATTTGTATCTCCCCCCGGAAAAGCAATGAATATTAATTATTTACCTGTTTGCTAAATCATAACATATTTCGATCCATAAGTCAATAAAAACGGCTTCTGAAGCGGGTTTTCGACATTCTTCGTCATATGACGACATTGCCGGTTCGTATGAAGTAAAATGGGGAGCGGGGAATATACTATGGCAATAAAAGGCTGTATAATTTATAATTGGCTTAGGCTTCAGGAAAAGCCCGCCGGTCCGGGCGGATAAACCCGGAGGTGCCGGGAGGGAAGTGAGAGAAAGGAGATAAGATATGGGAGAACTGTTATCAGGAAAGAATATACTGATCATGGGAGTAAGGAACAAATGGAGCATTGCCTGGGGGATTGCCCAGGCGGCTTACAGAGAAGGCGCAAACCTGATATTTACCTATCTTGGCGACAGGGAAAAGGAAGAGCTGGAAAAGCTGACAGCCGATATGGGGACGCTTCGCGCCCATCCTTGTGATGTCACCTGCGATGAAGACATTGAAAAGCTATTCGACTGGGTAAAGACCGAGTTCGGCGTGCTACACGGCCTGGTCCATGCCATTGCCTTCGCGAAAAGTGAGGATCTTAGGGAATCCTTCCTAAATACAAGCCGTGATGGTTTCAGGCTGGCCCTGGATGTCAGCGCCTATTCACTGGTGGCTGTCTGCCGGCATGCGGCTGAGCTCATGGCAGAGGGGGGAAGCATAATAACCCTTACTTACCGGGGTTCAATGAAGATAGTGCCCGGCTACAACGTGATGGGTGTTGCCAAAGCCGCCCTGGAGGCCAGCGCGCGATATGCCGCTTATGAGCTGGGCAGCAGGAATATACGTGTCAATTCAGTATCATCTGGCCCCATAAAGACGCTTTCCGCAAAGGGCATCAAGAACTTCAGCGATGTGCTGAAAATAGTGGAGGAGCGTTCACCGCTAAAGCGGAACGTTACACTGGAGGACCTGGGGAAAACGGCGGTATACCTCTTAAGCGACCTGTCATCAGGTGTGACCGGCGAGGTAATTTATGTGGATTCGGGATACAACAACATGGGATTGTAATTTTTACAAATTGTTCACATTTTGTTCATCTATATGGTTCATAATGGATTTGACCATTGGGTCGCGGGTGTCTGCTGACGGATTGAACGGGCATACCCGCTCTTTTATAGTATCCCGTAAAGGAGGAACAGCATGATTGAGATTCAAAACCTTACCAAGGATTATGGAAAGGTCAAGGCGATTGATGATGTCAGCTTTACGGTGGAAAAAGGAGAGATTGTCGGGTTCCTCGGTCCCAATGGCGCCGGGAAGTCCACAACCATGAATATCATCACCGGATTTATATCTTCCACATCCGGAACGGTCCGGGTAGCGGGATATGATATTCTTGAGAACCCCGTGGGGGTTAAAAGGCATATCGGTTATCTCCCGGAACAACCGCCCCTGTATCATGACATGACTGTAAGCGAATTCCTGGATTTTTGCGCCAGGCTCAAAAAGGTTGCGCCCAGGGAATGGAAGAACCAGAAAAAGGACATCATGGAGCTGGTTAAGGTTACACATGTAAGCCACCGGCTTATTAGAAACCTTTCAAAGGGATACAAGCAAAGGGTGGGACTGGCCCAGGCCCTGGTGGGTTCCCCTGAGGTGCTTATCCTGGATGAGCCCACTGTGGGACTCGACCCCAAGCAGATCATAGAGATACGCAAGCTGATAAAGGCTTTAGGTAAAAAGCATACAATCATCCTGAGTTCTCACATACTTCCCGAAGTCAGTGCCGTATGTGACCGCGTCATAATCATCAACAGGGGCAGAATCGTCGCTGTGGACACCCCTGATAATCTCTCAAAAAAGCTAAGCGACTTCTCAAGGTTCACCATTACAGTTGCAGGACCCGAGAAAATGATCGGGGACATCCTGCGGGGGGTTGACGGAGTAAAGAATGTGGAGGTCAGCGCGATTGGCGGCGAAGATGAAGCCAGCTTTATGGTGGAGGCTGACAAGGATATTGATGTGCGCAAGCCCATCTTCAACCAGCTGGCATCAGCCGGTTATCCCATTCTGGAGCTCAAGTCCATGAACCTGTCCCTTGAGGAAGTATTCCTGCATCTGACCACAACCGAGGCGAAGGAGGTAGTCTAAACCATGCTGGCCATTATAAAGCGCGATTTCAGGTCCTACTTCAATTCTCCCATAGCCTATGTGCTCATAGGTTTGTTTATCTGCATCATGTCACTGTATTTCGTGGACAGCCTGAACGCGGGCATAGCCTCTTTTTCAAGCAGGTTTATAAGCAGCATGAGCTATACGCTGCTGATCATTGTGCCCATACTTACCATGAGAACTTTTGCAGAGGATAAGAAATCGGGAACCGAAGTGCTGCTGCTGACCTCACCCGTAAAGCTGTACCAGGTGGTCATAGGCAAATACCTGGCCGCGACTTGTGTTTTCCTGGTACTGGCCGCTGCGTCCCTGGTTTTTCCGCTGGTTCTGCTGGTCTACGGAAAACCTGATGGTGCCACACTGTTCAGTTCCTACCTTGGGTTTATCCTCCTGGGAATGGTCTTCATATCGGTGGGAGTATTCGCTTCGTCCCTTACCGAGAACCAGATTGTTTCGGCCATCATTTCCTTTGTATCCATCTTCATACTGGCACACATCAGTTATATAGGAAATTATGTTGGGGGGGTCGCAGGCAAGGTGTTGAGCCAGATATCATTTATGGAAAGATACGGCGAGTTCACCACCGGCATCATCGATATCACCTCCATCATATTCATGCTGAGTTTTGTGGTGGTGTTCGTGTTTCTGACCTACAGGATACTTGAACGCAGAAGATGGAGCCAGGGGTGATGACTATGAAGATTAAGGATTTGTTCAGTAAGAAAAGCTTCAAATATGGATCTTACTCAATTATTATAACTGCGGTTGTTATTGCCGTTATCATACTGGTGAACATCCTTCTGGGGATGTCCAATCTCCCAAAATGGCTGAGGTTTGACATCACACAGAACAAGATGTTTTCCATCAGCCAACAGAGTATCGACCTTGTGAAAAACCTGGAAAAGGAAGTGGAAATCTTTATACTCGCGCCTGAAAGCAGCTATTCCTATCTGCCGGTCACAGAGGCGCTGGACCAGTATGTTGTCCATGGAAACGGAAAGGTTATCGGCCCCCGCTATGTTGACCTGGACAAGGATCCCACCTTCATCAGCAAGAACTTTGACCCGGACCGGGTTTCGGGCATCAGCGCGGGAGACATTATCGTGCGTTGCGGCAGCAATATCAGGGTGCTGAGCAACCACGATTTCATGGAAATAGCCTATGATTATTACGGTGGCGCGCATGTTACCGGTCTCAAGATTGAGCAGGCCTTTACCAGTGCCATTAAAAGCGTAACCTCCGATGAAGCCAACACCGTTTATTTCGTCAGCGGTCATGGAGAGTACAGGAGCGATGATCTGTCCCAAATCAAATCGGCTCTTTCGCTGAACAACTATGACATAAAGGACACAACCCTCACCGGGCCCGTTCCCGAAGACGCGGATATCCTGTTTTTCCCTTCTCCTACCGCCGATCTTCTGGGAAGCGAGTTGGAGAACCTGCTGGTTTATCTGGAAAAGGGCGGGGATGCCATCTTCCTGTTCGATGTCCAGAATTCCCTTCAGGACCTGCCGAATTTCAACGAAGTCTTCAGCCGCTATAACCTGCAACTCAATTACGACCTGGTCCATGAGTTCACCCAGGCCAACTACCTTAAGGAAAACTGGATGATCAGACCCATGGTATACATGAGCGATGTGACAAAGAATCTGAACCCGGATCAGCTGTTCATATACCTGCCCATGTGCAGAAGCGTCAGCGTGCTTAACGTGGAGAAGCAGAACCTCGAGATATCCATTCTGTTCGGGACCACCGACGACTCAACCAGTATTGATCTGAATTCCGGCATGCAGAGGTTCGGTTCCTTCCACCTGGGCGCCCTGGCCGATTTGGAGATTGGGGGAACCACCCACAGCAGGATCGCCCTCATCGGAAACTGCACATTTATTACAGACGAATTCATGTCCGAACTCGGGAGTAATGGAAGCCGCTATATACTGTCCATGCTGAACTGGATGCAGGACCGAAAAGATGAGATCATGATTCTGGCCAAGTCCCTGGCGCAGCCTCCGCTGAACATGAGCCAGCAGAGCAGGATATTCGTATTCATCCTGCTGATCGCGGTTATTCCTCTCATCATAATAGGCGCAGGATTATTTGTCTGGATCAGGAGGAAGAATCTATGAAGAGATGGCGAAATGTGATCATCCTGGGATTGGTCCTTTCTGTCCTGGTGGTGGCATACTTCCTGCTTCGGGGCAGGGAAGCGGCGTCTGACCCGGAATCTTCCGCTGTTCCCGAAGAAAACCCTGAGGCAGTCAAGATGATTGATTTTGAACGGGAGGATATAGTAAAGGTCGTCCTGAAATATGACCACGATGATGAGGTAGTTCTGGAAATGACGGACAAGGATGTTGAGTTCAGAACCATCGAAAGTGACGGAACTGAGACGGTCACCATAAACAAGGTGAAGATGTGGGACAGCGATGCTTTCCCGCCCGATCAGACGGTGATCGGTGACATTGTTTACGGGGGAACCTATGCCAAAACCAACAGGCTCATAGATGCCGATCCGCAGGACCTGTCCATCTATGGACTGGATAAGCCGTATTCGGTTACCTTTTTCAACGAGGCGGGCGAATCCCGGACCATTGAAGTGGGCAACGCCACACCCACGGGGGATCATTATTATGTGAAAAAGGGTGATGGGAAAGAGGTCTACACCCTGGTGCGCTATCTTGCCGAATACCTGAAACCCGACAGGTACAGCCTGGTTTCCAAGTTCCTTTACCACAGGAGCGACCTTTCGGTGGATGATATGACAGAATTGACCTTTTACAGGGATGGTGAGCTTGTATTTTCCGCTTACCTGAAAAAGCCTCCCGTGGACTGGTTTATAACCGAGCCTCTAGAGATCAGTGTCAATCTCCAGAACATGGACCGTATTCTTCGCGGGCTTTCCGGAATTAAAGCCGCGAAGATTGTGGATGACCTGTCCTCGGACCTGAAGCAATATGGTCTGGACGAACCCCGCTGTGTATTCAAATATACTCTGGGTGGGCAGCCTTATGAACTAAAAGTGGGGAGCCGGGACGGCGCCGAATACTATGCCATAATGGAAGGCAAGGACTTTGTCTTCACCGTCAGTTCCGAAAACCTGAATTATCTTGATACATCGCTGAAGGACGTGGCACAGATGATGGTGTTCACTCCTTCCATCTTCGACATGTCAAAGCTTGTCATAGAATTGGACGGCAGGACTGACGTACTGGAGATGGATATAAGCCAGCCGTTTTCCGAGAATGACGTCTATGTAATCAATGGAACGAAGATAGAGGACAAAGATGACCAAAGCCTGTTCAGAAAGTACTACCAGGGGGCTATCGCCATATCGGGCGACAGGCTTGACCTTGATGCCCGGCCCGAAGGGGAGCCTGAAGTAAGGCTGACGTATATCTCCAGGGCGGGAGAGGTAACCGTGGTTGAACTTGTCCCCACCTCCGACGGTTACGGTTACTATGCCATGAAAAACGGCAAATATACCGGGCTGGTTTTGGGGAAGAGAGAGCTGGACAAGGGTGACATGGGAATCCGCAAGGCTTACCAGGACTTAATGGAAGGATTGAGTGACTGATCCTGTAATCTCCTTCATGAGCGCTCCATTATTTACTGGGGCGCTCTTTTAATAGTTCAGGAAATAACGCGGAACACTTAAAATGTTCTGCGTTTTTCACAAAAAAATACGGAAAACCTGCCTTACACTTGTTAAAAAAGCCATATTGAATACTTCTTTGACTTTCCTGTTGATATGTATACCGGATACCTGTTATAATGAAATCAAAGATCGTTAATATGTTCACAATATAGATGAGCATAATCATCGGGAGGTATTTTGAAATGGGCGTTTGCTGTTGCAAGGAATCAATGGAACAGAAACTTGACGAGATAATCGCAAAGTATAAGGATACTTGTGGCGCGCTGATTCCTGTTTTGCATGAAGCACAGGAGCTATACGGTTATTTGCCCATGAGTGTTCAGAAAAAGATTGCGGAAGGGCTCAATGTTTCCCTGGCTGATGTTTATGGTGTTGTCACGTTCTACACCCAGTTTTCACTTGAACCAAAAGGAAAGTACAAGATCAATGTTTGTCTGGGTACCGCATGCTACGTTAAAGGGGCCGGCGCTATTCTTGACAAGCTGAGCGAGATTTTGAAAATCAAGAGCGGGCAAAGCACCAAGGACGGACTCTTTTCACTGGAAGCCTGCCGCTGTATCGGAGCCTGCGGCCTTGCCCCTGTTATCATGATCAATGATGATGTCTATGGCAGGCTGACATCCGACGATATTCCCGGCATCATCAAGTCCTACAGGGACAGAGAGGCAGAGGCCGTATAAATATTTCCCGCTGCGCCGGCTGCTGGCAGGGAATTGATTATGAGAGATTTATCATTGCATATATTGGACATTGCGCAAAATGCGATAGGGGCGAAGGCTGATCGTATAGCCATCAGCCTGACGGCGGAAGGCCGGCCTGCCGTACTGAAAGTTGTTATATCCGATAACGGCAGAGGAATGGAGCCTGACTTTCTGGAAAGAGTGACAGATCCGTTTACAACCAGCAGGAAAACCCGCCCGGTTGGTCTTGGGATACCACTGTTGAAACAATCGGCAGAATTGGCGGGGGGTGTATTCAGCATAAAATCGGTTGTCAATGAAGGGACGGAGATCAGTGCAACATTCCCTGTGGACAGCGTGGATCGAGTCCCGGCAGGCAATATTGCCGACACCCTGCTTATGATGATAGCGTCCCATCCAGAAATAGGCTGGGAGATAAGATTCGCAAGTGAAAGCCAGCAGTTTGAATTCAGCCTGGATGATGTAAAAAAAGCTTTAAAAGGTGTATCAATCACCAACAAACATGTTCAAGAATGGATACAGAATACATTAAGTGAAGGATTCCGATCGGTATTTGGAGGTGTTTTGGATGAAGTCAATCAAAGAGCTTGAGGCCATTCGTGAGAAAGCTCTCAAGGAGATTGCAGTACGAGACAATGAGAACAAGACAAGGATTGTTGTCGGAATGGCCACATGCGGCATTGCAGCCGGAGCCAGACAGGTTATGAACGCATTTGTTGAGGAATTGAACAAACGGAACATTCATTCCGTCAACGTGACCATGACAGGATGCGTTGGCGTTTGTCGTTTTGAACCCATCGCCGAGGTCATTGAGACCAACGGCGAGAAAACAACCTATGTGAAACTCGATGCTGAGAAGGCAAGAAGGATTGTGGCCGAACACATCGTTAACGGAAGACCGGTTTTTGAGTTCACAATCGGTGCCGCCGAGAAGTAAGAATATGAGGTCAGGGAGGATGAAAATATGATTTACAGATCGCATGTGCTTATATGTGCCGGTACCGGTTGTACCGCCTCAAAATCTGCTGATATCGAAGAGGCCCTGCATAAGCTCCTTGTTGAACACGGGATTGACAAAGAGGTCAAGATCGTTAAGACAGGATGCTTTGGGCTTTGCGAAAAGGGTCCCATCATGGTTATCTATCCTGAAGGGGCTACATATTCGAAGGTAACCGTAAAGGATGTTCCCGAAATTGTTGAGGAACACCTTGTTAAAGGCCGTATTGTCAAGCGTATGCTGCTTGGGGACAAGGAAGCCAGGGATGTGGCCAAGTCCCTGGAAAATGTGGGATTCTTCAGTAAACAGAAGAGGATTGCCCTCAGAAACTGCGGCGTTATCAATCCTGAGAATATTGACGAGTATATAGCTTATGACGGATACAGGGCATTGGCCAAGGTTCTTACCGGGATGAAACCCCAGGAGGTAATAGATCTTATCAAGAAATCCGGCCTTCGCGGACGCGGCGGCGCGGGGTTCCCCACAGGCTTGAAGTGGCAGTTTGCGGCCGATGCTGAGGGTGACCAGAAATATGTATGTTGTAACGCCGATGAGGGTGACCCCGGAGCGTTTATGGACAGGTCGGTGCTGGAGGGTGATCCCCATACAGTACTGGAGGCCATGACCATAGCAGGGTATGCCATTGGTGCCAACCAGGGCTATATATATGTCCGCGCCGAATATCCCATAGCTGTTAAAAGGCTCAATATAGCCATTGAGCAGGCCAGGGAATACGGTCTTCTGGGCGAGAATATATTTGGGACCGCTTTCTCCTTTGATATTGACCTTCGCCTTGGAGCCGGCGCATTCGTCTGCGGTGAAGAAACCGCCCTCATGACTTCCATTGAAGGACACAGGGGTGAACCCAGAACGAGACCTCCGTTCCCGGCTGTGAAAGGCCTGTTCGGAAAGCCTACCCTGCTCAACAATGTTGAAACATATGCCAATATACCGGTCATAATCAATAAAGGGCCCGAATGGTTCACTTCCATCGGTACCGAAAAGAGCAAGGGAACAAAGGTGTTTGCTGTTGGCGGTAAGATCAACAACACGGGTCTGGTTGAGATCCCCATGGGTACAACCCTGCGCGAGGTTATTTATGATATCGGCGGCGGTATCCCCAATGGCAAGAAGTTCAAGGCTGCCCAGACCGGCGGTCCTTCGGGCGGATGCATACCCGCAAGCCATATCGATACCCCGATCGATTATGATACGCTGACAGCGCTGGGTTCCATGATGGGTTCCGGCGGCCTCATCGTAATGGACGAGGACAACTGTATGGTGGATATCGCCAAGTTCTTCCTGGAATTCACCGTTGACGAGTCCTGCGGTAAGTGTCCGCCCTGCCGTATAGGAACCAAGAGGATGTACGAGATCCTGGAGAAGATTACCCAGGGCAAGGGCGATGAATCTGATATAGAGAAGCTTGAGATCCTTGCCGATAACATAAAGAAATCCGCCCTGTGCGGACTGGGCCAGACCGCGCCCAATCCCGTGCTCAGCACGCTGCAATACTTCCGGGATGAGTACCTGGCCCATGTCAGGGAAAAGAAGTGCCCGGCAGGCGTGTGCAAGGCTCTTGTGCAATATGTGATCATTGAAGACAAGTGCAAGGGCTGTACCCTGTGCGCGAAGAAATGTCCTGTGGGCGCTATCAGCGGCGAGCTGAAAAAGCCCCATACCATCGATATATCAAAATGCATCAAATGCGGCGTTTGCATGGAGTCATGCAAATTCAAGGCCATCATTACCCAATAAGGAAAGGAGAGTGCAGTAAATGTCTGATTTTGTTACTTTGACCATAGACGGTAAGGAAGTAAAAGCCCCGGTTGGATCCACAGTCCTGGAGGCGGCAAAACTCGCGGGCATTCATATCCCGACACTTTGCTACCTTAAAGGGATTAATGAGATTGGCGCATGCCGCATGTGTGTTGTTGATGTAGGGGCAAGAAGCCTGCAGGCAGCATGTATGTATCCTGTATCAGAAGGGCTGAAGGTGGTTACAAACAGCCCCGAGATCAGGGAGTCCAGAAGGGTTACCCTGGAGCTGATTCTTTCCAGCCATGAAAAGAAGTGTCTTTCCTGCGTAAGGAGCATAAACTGCGAATTGCAGAAGCTGGCCCGTGATCTGAACATCCAGGACATCCGCTTTGAGGGCGAGGAACAGAGCTTCCCCATAGACGACCTGTCGCCTTCCATTGTGCGGGACCCCAACAAATGTATCCTGTGCCGCCGCTGCGTCGCTGTTTGTAAGAACATTCAGACCGTATCGGCTATTGAGACAGTGGACAGAGGCTACAATACCATTGTGGCATCACCTTTCCACATGCCCCTTAAGGATACTCCCTGCGTAAACTGCGGACAGTGTATCACCGCTTGTCCGGTGGGGGCCCTGCGAGAGAAGAGTGCTACTGAAAGGGTCTGGGAAGCACTGCGTAACGAGGATCTGCTTGTGGTTGTTCAGACCGCCCCTGCTGTCAGAGCGGCCCTGGGAGAGGAATTTGGCCTTCCCATCGGGACACCGGTTACCGGCAAAATGGTGAGCGCACTTAAGAAGCTTAAGTTTGACAAGGTTTTTGATACAGATACAGCAGCCGACCTGACCATCATGGAAGAAGGCACCGAACTGGTGAACAGGATAAAGAACAATGGGAAGCTCCCGCTCATCACATCGTGCAGTCCGGGCTGGATCAAGTTCTGCGAGCACAATTTCCCGGATATGCTGGACAACCTGTCCACCTGCAAATCGCCGCATCAGATGTTTGGCGCCTTGCTGAAGTCCTATTATGCTGAGAAGGCCGGAATAGATCCATCGAAGGTATTTGTGGTATCCATTATGCCTTGTACTGCCAAGAAGTATGAGGCTCAGAGGCCTGAGCTGGCAGCAACGGGTTATCCTGATGTGGACGAGGTCCTGACCACCCGCGAGCTGGCTGAGATGATCAAGGAAGCGGGTATCGACTTTGTGAACCTTGAAGATGAGACATTTGACGATCCCATGGGCGAAGCCACCGGCGCAGGCGTAATATTCGGCGCTACCGGCGGTGTTATGGAGGCTGCCTTGAGAAGCGTTCCGTATCTTCTGACCGGAAAAGACCCCGATCAGGTTGAGATCACCGCGGTACGCGGAGAAGACGGCATCAGGATTGTGGAACTGGAGGTTGCCGGCATGAAGGTCAGGGCGGCTGTAGCCCATGGTCTCGGTAATGCCAGAAAGCTCATGGAAAAGGTTAGAAGCGGTGAAGAGACCTTACACTTCATCGAGATCATGGCATGCCCCGGCGGTTGTGTAACAGGCGGCGGCCAGCCAATACAGCCTGCTTCGGTAAGGAACGAGATAGATATCCGCGCTGAAAGGGCCAAGGCCATATACCAGGAAGATGCGTCCAGCACCTTAAGGTTCTCGCACCACAACCCCACTGTACAAAGATTCTATGAGGAATACCTGGGAGAACCCGGAGGACACAAGTCTCACGAGCTGCTGCACACTCATTATACAGCCCGTGAGAATTACCCCGAAAACTGACCCCAAATAATCCCATTATTAAGGAGTTGACAGACCATGCCCAGGGCTTGATCCGTCGACTCCTTTTTGCATGCTTATTCGCGGCTGCGCCTGAACCAGGTATCCTGGTACCGTTGCCTGTTCCAAGGGAAAAATCCGGAGTGATCATGGCATATACATGTATCAGTAGACCCGGCATCGGGGAGGTTGGCGGCAATCGGCAAAATAGCGCTTGTGAATGAAAAGAAGGACAGCATTATTCTTCTGGCCAGCGTATCCATCAGCTTGGGAACGGGTATAATCAGCTCATGGTGTTCTCCTGGCATGCGCATGACCTATGAGATGATGTACAAGCCGGACATAGCGCCGCCGGGGTGGGTTTTCGGCCCAGTGTGGGCCTTTCTTTACATACTGATGGGTATTTCCGCATACAGGGTGTTTGTGACTGACCGGGACAGGGCTGAGGCCAGGGACGCCCTTTTTTACTACGGCTCCCAGCTGGTCTTAAATGCCATGTGGCCTGTCCTGTTCTTCAGGTTCAGCCTGGAAGGGACCGCGCTGCTGGATGTGATAACCCTGGCGGTACTGGTTTTCATAACCACGGTGAAGTTCTCAAGGATTGATGCCGCAGCAGGCTGGCTCATGATTCCCTATTTGCTTTGGGTGATATATTCCGGAGTCCTGAATTACGCCATTGTTTCGGCCGGTCGGTAGGCCAGGCCGCATGAGGCTTTCGGGATACAAGTCAGCCCTGGTTTATGGTTTTCCAGACACATGCCATCGAGCTTCTGCCATCATGTCCATTGCTTAATCGGACTGTATCGGGTAAACTGGTATTCAAAGCCGTCCATCAGTCATAATGACATGGATTTAACCGGGGGTATACCGATGGATCTCAGGTTGGTTATGAACCAGGTTCTGGTTCTTTTTATAATATTGCTCATGGGATTTGCGGCGGGCAAGGCAGGGGTTATTGACCAGACCGCGAGCAAAAAGCTTGCCGGCGTAATGCTGTATGTCACATCCCCCATGCTTGTTCTTAAGTCCTTTTTTATCACCTTTACCGGAGAAAGGCTCATCAATATCTTTTGGACGATGGGGATGGCCATGTTCATGTTCCTCCTTTCCATATGGCTCTCCAAGCTGATCTATGGAAGATTTCCTGAGAAGACCTCGCCCATATTGAGGTTCACGGCTGTATTCTCCAACTGCGGATACATGGGTTTGCCCATCATGTATGCCCTTTATGGCGATGATGGAGTTATTTACGGTTCGGTTTATATTGTTGCCTTCAATATCATGTTGTGGACCTATGGCTATGCACTGTTCGGAGGCCGTGGAACAAAAAGGGAGATAGCCGTTAAGGTTTTTGCAAATCCATGCATAATAGCGGTTTATACCGGGATGATAATCTTCATTTTCGGCCTTGCTGTGCCAGTACCTGTTGCCAGCGCCGTAACGGTTGTGGGTGATATGACCATGCCTGTTTCCATGCTTATAATCGGGGCGGTGATCAGTTCTGCAAGGCTGAGGGATGTCTTCTCAGACTGGAGGGTTTACCTTTCCTCCTTCGTCAGGCTGGTCCTGATGCCGCTGATAGCCCTTGCCCTGGCCAGTATCCCTGGAATACCCCACATGCCTGCGGCCGTAATTGTAACAGCTTCAGCCATGCCTGCGGCCGCCAATACCACTGTTTTTGCCGAGATGTTTGATAAGGACGCTATGTTTGCATCGAAATGCGTTTCGGTATCCACGCTTCTTTCAATAATAACCATACCGACTATCGTAAGCCTGATATAGACAGGAGGAGGTAAAACATAATGAAATTGTCCCGTTTGTTCCGGAATAACAGGCAGATCCTGTCCTTTGAGGTCTTTCCGCCAAAGCCCGAGGTTCCCCTGGAAACCCTTTTTGAATCCATCCCAGGCTTTAAGGCATTGTCGCCCGATTACATCAGCGTGACATACGGGGCTGGCGGAAGCACCAGGGGAAGAACGGTGGAAATCGCATCGACGCTGAAAAACACCTACGGGATCGAGGCCATGGCCCACCTCACCTGTGTAGGGCACGGCGCGGAACAGATAGATGAGATACTGGAAAGACTCAAGCGAGAGAATATTGAGAATATACTGGCACTGAGAGGGGATCCCCCCATAGACCAGCCCGATTTTGATTATAGCAGGGGCGCCTTCCGGTATGCCAATGAACTGATATCCCATATAAGAAAGCAGGGAGATTTCTGCATCGCTGCAGCCGCTTACCTTGAGGGACATGTGGACAGCAGAAGGCTGGATGAGGACAGAAGGTGGCTGAAGAAGAAAGTGGATGCGGGTGTGGACTTTCTGGTCACCCAGCTGTTCTTTGATAACAGGCTGTACTTCGACTTTTTGGACCGGGCTGCGCAGATAGGTATAGACTGTCCCATCGTACCGGGGATCATGCCCATCTTCAGCGCGAGGATCAAGACCATGACGGCCAGAAGCGGTTGCTCCATCCCGGCCAAGCTGGTGCTTATGATAGATAAGTACCAGGATAGCCCGGAGGATTTGCGTAAGGCCGGTGTAGAATACGCTGGAAAGCAGATAAAGGAGCTACTGGACGGCGGCGCCCCCGGTATCCATCTCTATACCATGAACAGGCTTAAATCCACCACCGAGGTTTTACAGGCTGCAGGACTGCGCTGACTTGGGTGTCATTTCGAGCGGAACGCCCTGCATTTATGTCATTGCGAGGAGGCGAAGCCGACGAAGCAATCTCTTGCATTAACCACAGGAACCGTTCCCCCTGGTTGCTCCCCGCCCTCAGCGACATGCGGCAATCTCTGCAAAGAAAGTTATAATGGCGTATAATGTACGCATTTACCTAAAAGAGACGTGCTGTTTCTGTCTCGAATGACTCCGCAGGAGCAGATGAAGTTGTATGCGAAATGCGAAGAATCGAGCGGAAAAAAACAACCGGATGTTGTTTTTAGCCGGCAGTCGCATGGATGCGACGTTGCCGGCGGCCCTGCGAGATCAAGCATGAGCATGTACAACTTCCTGCGACGAGGACTGAAGGAGAGACTGAACAGCACGGCTACAAGACGCATTAACTCACGAAACGTAAATAGAGATTGCCGTGCTTTGCCCGCAATGATATACACAGGGGACGGCAGACTGTACGAAAATATAGAATCAAAGTGTTTGCAGGAATCCCGTAAAGCCCGGCCGCTGTGCTGCACGGCTGCGAAACATCAACCACTCGAATGAGGGTCGGCTGAACTCGCTTCGCTCAAACAGCAGCCGCCCTTTTCTCATTCTCGCGGGATGTTTCGGCGCCTTATCGCAAGGCGGCCTTGTTTTACGGGATCCCCCCATTATGCTGCTGGTTTTCCTGCTCACAGGATAATTATTATCTGCCGTCCCCTGTTTATGACATTACGAATTTACTAAGAGGGCGGAGCAATCTCATAAAAGCCCTCCCGTAATGGTAATAGGGGTCATGCTATACAAGGAAAGCCAAATCTTATTGATCGATCAGTGAGGCTTTTTTCAAGGCCGGCGCTAGAATGCCCGCCGTAAGGACGCCCCCGAAAAACTGGAGCAGGTTGGGCGGGATGCTGAAGGTGGCCGGTATGGGGCCATACATGAAGGATTCCACTATAAAGTAGCCCATGACCATGCACATGCCCCCGGCGGTCATGCCTATTAGCGCTTTCATGCTGAAAATATCATTTCTGTTTTTCCTGGAGATAAACCAGGCGGCTACAGACAGGATCAGAATTGTTGCCGCGATGCCAAGGACCAGGTACAGGGTCAGGTTGTTGAGCTTATCCTCCATACTCGTGACTGTTTCGGCATCGGCGCCGTGATCCAGGACGCTCTCAAGGATCTTCCCTTTTCCATGGGCGCCGATACTTAACTGCAGGTTTATGATGGCTCCCGTGCAGAAGGAAGCCCAAACCAGCATGGAGATTATTACCGATACGATGGTCCTTCTTCTGCCGGTACTTTTCATTATAAGGCCCATGCAAAGCGCCATCAGGGACTTGATGACCAGGGTCGGAACGGCGTATTGGGCATATCCTCCCAAAAGGTCGGCCAGCATGGAGCCTGTTCCGGCCGCAAAGGCGCCATAAACCGGGCCAAGGATCATTACCGAAAGATAGATCATGCTGTCGCCAAGATGGATATAGCCGGAGGTATAGGGAACGGGCACCCTGATAAAGAAAGTCAGGCAAAGGACTAATGAGGTCATAAGTCCGGTAAGCACATATTTTCGGGTATTTACCATTGATTCAAACCTCCGTTTTCTTTTGGGTAGTATAGCATGTATTAGGTTTCAGATACAAACTATTATCACAAAATGTTAACCATGGCGGATATAAAAAACCATAAGAAAAATGTATGAAGAAAGCGTGTTTTTGGGCGGGAATATTGACAGTTTGCATACTTGTCTGGCGTATGGGCTGGGCATTATAATTTTAAGTAGGGCCATGGCCCTTTTTATGCATACGGTTTTTGCTTAGCAACAAGCTTAATGGTTTATTAATTCCGGAAGGTTGTGATTATTTGCTGGCAGACTATATCAGGGAATATGTCAAGGGGGAATGCGGCAACTCCGCAATGGGAAGAGAATTATACGAAAACCATCTCATCCTCGTTGCCCACTATGGTATTAAGCTGGCCATGGAAACAGGAGCTGATCCTGAAATCGTGGAACTGGCCGCCTACCTCCATGATTTCTCCTTTGTGATTGATGATATGGATGTAAAACAGCATGAAGCAAAGGGAGTAGCCATTGCGGACAAGCTGCTCAGGCAGTTCAATTATCCCCACGATAAGCTGGAGAGAGTCAAAAGCTGCATCCTGAACCATTCCTCCCTTTCCAGGGCATGCGGGGCATCCCGCGAGGAGGGTTGCCTTGCCAATGCCGACGTCATGTCCCGGATCGCCAAACCCGACTATTGGATTAATGTATTCTCAATGACCAGCAATGAGGAGGAACTAATAAAGCGGTTTTATGAACAGATAGAAAGAAGCTGGCCTCTGATGATGCCTTTTGCCAGGGCCATTGTAGAAGATATGTACAATGAACTGTTGAAGAAGAAGGCGTTTATAGAGGTTTGACAGGCGGGCGGCGGTGGTGCCATTATGAATAATATAGTCCTTGTGGGGATGCCCGGGGCGGGCAAGAGTACGGTGGGTGTATTGTTGGCGAAGTCCCTGGGCATGGATTTTGTGGATACCGACCTGGAGATTCAGCGGTACCATGGAATGCTGCTGCAGGATATGATTGATGAATTCGGAATAGAGGGTTTCTTAAAAGCCGAAGAAGAAACAATCCTCAGGGGATCATACAACCATGCCGTTATCGCGACGGGCGGAAGCGCGGTATACAGCGGCAAGGCCATGGCCCGCCTGAAGGAACGGGCTGTTATTATCTACCTTAAGGCGGATCTGGAGACCATCCACAGGAGGATAAGCAATATAGCCACCCGTGGTATCGCCATGGGCAGGGATCGGACGCTGAGCGATATCTATTATGAAAGGGCTCGGTTATACGAACTATATGCCGATATCATCATTGATTGCGACAATAAGGACGCGGAGGGTGTTGTTGAATCCATCCTTGAGAGCCTCGACAATTTCAATCCATGAATCATATTTTTTACTTTGGTGCGGTATTGGGCTTTCCTTTGCCAGGCAGCTTTGATACAATCCAGATAGTATATTTTTCAGGCTTCCTTCCAATGGTGGCATCTTCCGTGTTTTCGGGCCATGGTACTATGCCTTGCAGCCTGCGGCCAGAATATATAAACCCACTGAAATGGAGTGATTTTCTTGGAAAGGATCGAAATCCGCGAACTCAATGAAGTATATCCCCGGTTAGCGGGAGAGGAAGTGACAGTATGCGGCTGGATCAGGACCATCCGTGATTCCAGGACATTTGGTTTTATCGAAATCAACGACGGTTCCTGCTTTCGAAATTTGCAGGTAGTCTTTGACGATACATTGGACAATTTCTCCGAGATACGCAGGTTGAACGTTGGAAGCGCCCTCCGGGTAAAGGGAATTGTGGTGGAAACTCCCCAGGCGAAGCAGCCTTATGAGATTAAGGCGACCCAAATCAACATTGAAGGGGCATCGGTACCGGAGTATCCGCTTCAAAAGAAAAGGCACAGCTTTGAGTTTTTGAGAACCATTGCGCATTTAAGGCCGAGGACCAATACCTTCCTGGCGGTCTTCCGCATCCGTTCGGTGCTGGCCCATGCCATCCATAAGTTTTTTCAGGACAGGGGCTTTGTATATGTCCACACGCCCATTATAACCTGCAGTGACTGTGAGGGAGCCGGCGAGATGTTCCAGGTGACCACGCTTGACCATGAAAATCCGCCGCGCACACCGTCGGGAGAAATAGATTATTCTGAGGACTTCTTCGGCAAGCGCACCAGTCTTACCGTCAGCGGCCAGCTTGCTGTTGAACCCTATTGCCTTGCTTTTGGCAAGGTCTATACCTTCGGCCCCACATTCCGAGCCGAAAAAAGTAACACAACACGCCACGCGTCGGAATTCTGGATGGTTGAGCCCGAGATTGCCTTTGCGGACCTGAATGATGACATGAAGCTGGCCGAGGAGATGATCCGGTACATTATCAGCGATGTCATTGAGAATTGCAAAGATGAAATGGATTTTTTGAACAGTTTTGTAGACAAGGAGCTCTATGAACGCCTTAATAAGGTGCTGAATTCCGAATTTGGCTGCATTACCTATACAGAGGCCATTGAGCTGTTACAGAAGAGCGGACATGATTTCCAGTTTCCTGTCAACTGGGGCTGTGACCTGCAAACCGAACATGAGCGTTACCTGACCGAGAAGGTAATGAAGAAGCCCATGTTTGTCATAAACTATCCGAAGGAGATCAAGGCGTTCTACATGCGCGTGAACGATGATGACAGGACTGTGGCTGCCATGGATCTTCTGGTTCCGGGAATCGGCGAGATCATTGGAGGCAGCCAGAGAGAGGATCGCCACGATGTTCTGGAGAAGAGGGTAGAAGAAATGGGCCTTAATAAGGAGGAATACCAGTGGTACCTGGATATGAGGCGTTTCGGCGGTGCCCCCCATGCTGGGTTCGGGCTTGGCTTCGAACGCATGATGATGTATATCACCGGTATGCAGAACATCCGGGATGTGATCCCTTATCCCAGGACGGTCAACAATGCTGAATTCTGATCATTAAACCGGATATAACAAAGCTGACCATGGCTGAGAAGCCCGACGGGCAGCTTTATTCCTGTTTAGAATCGCGTTCCCGTCAGTCTTTTTATGATGGTGTCCCTTGCCGCCTGCTCGATACTGTCGTCCAGGGGCTCCAGGGATTCAAAGTCGGCATACTTGTTCTTAAGTGCCAGGGCAATAAGATGGTCGGCAAGAGCCGGGTTCTTGGGCAGGAGGCTGCCATGGGTATAGGTACAGTAGGTATTCCTGTAAACGGCGCCTTCGTAACCGTCTTCCCCGTTCAGGCCGAAGCCTTTCAACACCCTTCCCAGGGGTTTAACGCCGGGACCCAGCCATGTTTTCCCCGAGTGGTTTTCAAACCCCGTCACGAGGCCGTCAAAGCAGTCACTCTTAAGGAATTCGCATTCAAAGACCAGGTTTCCGATAAGCCTTTCCTGGCCGCCATGGGTCCAAAGGTCCACAGCGCCGATGCATTCGATATCCTTTCCTTCACGGGTTCTGTAATAGCGGCCCAGGAGCTGAAGCCCGCCGCAAACGGCCAGGATAACCCTGCCGGCCTCCACTGCCTCCCTGATGGCTTCCCGCTTACCCTTCAGCAGATCATCCTGGATGATGGACTGCTCGTAGTCCTGACCACCTCCAATGAACAGGATATCAAAGTCTTCAGTGTCCAGCGTGTCATTGAGGGACACCGGCCTTTTTCTTACCCGGATACCGCGCCATTCGCAGCGTTTGGTGAGGGCGATGATGTTGCCCCTGTCCCCGTAGAGGTTCAGAAGGTCAGGATATAAATGGCATATGGTTAACTCGTACATAAGCTCGATACCTCTTTATTGCCAGAATTCCTTCAGGCCGAAACGCTTTTTCAGGAGCTTCCGGATGTCCAGCATGGCGGTGTATGTGGGAAGAATATAGCAGGTTTCCCGTGCTCCGGTCTTTTTAAGCGCCCCGTCGATCAACCGGTGATAGTCTTTTTCCAGTATGATCCTGTCAGGTGATATGCCGGCATATTTGAGCCTTACCGCCATGTCTTCAGCCCGGACGCCCGAAACATAAAAAGACCTTACCCGGTCATCCATGAGGGTGAGAACCTCGAAATCCACATCCCAGAGCCAGGAAATGTCGGTACCGTCTGCCAGCCTGTCATTGATGGCGAAGGCGATCACACAGGGCTGCTCCTGGGTCAGAAGATAACGCAAAACCTGGTTGAATCCGGTAGGGTTCTTGACCAGTACCATCTTCAGTTCCCTGTCCTGGACCTGGATGGTTTCCATTCTTCCGAAGCCGAATTCAAACCCGGATAGGGCCGTTGTTATCTTGTTCCCGTCCAGACCGAGGGCAAGCCCGAAGGAAGCGCCGGCCAGCGCGTTATATATGTTGTAAAGCCCGGGAAGGGCCAGCTTGACGGTAATCCTCATGTCCGGCCCGGAAATTTCAATGGTGGAGCCAAGGTTGTCATAGGACAGGATACCGCTGCATTCCACATGGGTGTGCGGTCTTTCGTAACCGCAGGAAGGGCAGCTGAAATGCCCCAGGTGTGCGAAGGTTACCGAGGTGTATTCATACCTGGAGTTGCACTGTATGCAGAAAGCAGCATCGGTATTGATGCTGGCCCCGGTTTCCGGGTAGACGCCTTCACCCATGCCGAAGTAGATAACCCTGTTTGGGACGTTCCTTCCCAGCGAAACGCAGAGCGAATCATCGGCATTGAGAACAAGAACTGCCTCCGGGATTTTGCTGATGCCCTCGCGGACATATTCGACCGTGGCGTGAAGCTCTCCAAAACGGTCCAGCTGATCCCGGAAGAAATTAGTCACGATAACTGTTTCGGGCTTGAGTCTTGGAGCCAGTTTTCTGAAGGCGGCCTCATCGGTTTCAAGAAGGGCGTGGCTTACCCTGGGCCTGCTGCTGAGGGTAAGGGCGCTTATCAGGGTTGTTGTGATGCCGCTGGCAAGGTTAGCGCCGGACTTATTGGAAATCATTGTCAGGCGCTTCTGTTCCATCATACTGGCCGCGATTCTTGAGGTGGTTGTCTTCCCGTTGGTCCCGGTAACCATGGTTATCCTGAAAAGCCCGGAAAGATGATCCAGGATCTGCGGGTACAGCTTCTGGGCAAGTTTGCCCGGAAGACTTGTTCCGCCGCTTCTGAAAAGACGCAGTATGACAATGGCAAGCTTTGCGGCTGTAACGGCCGCCCTGAACCTGAACATGCTTAACATTTTTTTCATAGGTACCCCTTGCTCCATGCGTGACTTTAAGAAGCATCCCCGAAAACGATCAATTATAGACAAGGACGGATTAATCTCCGTCCTCTTCCTTCTGCTCTTTTAATGAATAAAGTTCTTTGAGAGCGCTCCTGTAACGTATGGCCGTCCTTATTTTATTGACCAGGATCATCTTGTTTATCTGGTCCAGGGGCTTGATAACATAGTCAAAGACATCATATTCGGAGATGACCGATCTGATGGTTTCTTCTGAATCCATACTGGTGGTTATAATAACGGGTATGAAGTTATAGTAGCTCGTTTTCTTAAACGCTTTCAGGAACTCAAGGCCATCCATGACGGGCATTACCAGGTCAAGAACGATAACGTCAACATTCCTTCCCTCGAGCATATCCAGGGCTTCCCGTCCGTTGAGGGCCGATAACAGGTTAAGACGTTCACTGTAAAGGTAATTCCTGAATACAGCGTTATCCAGTGCGTTATCATCGATTACAAGTACCGTGTTTATCATGACTGTGCCTCTTTTTACCTGTTGAACTGTTCATATTGTTTCCAATCAGATGGAATAAAACACTTAAATATTATACAATAATCATAGTTGACGTACAAGGGGCGTACAAAGATCATCATGCCGTGCTGCCCATGCCCCTGATCATGCGGCAGACGGACAAGGGTGCCGGAGGGAAAAATGAACGGGAAACTGCTGATAGTAGACGGTAACAGTATTCTGAACAGGGCGTTTTATGCCTTCAAAAGGCCGGGTATGCTGTCCACCAGCGAAGGATTCCCGACCAATGCCATTTTTGGATTCGTAAATATTCTGAACAAATACATCGAAGAAGAGAACCCGGACCATATAGGGGTTGCCTTTGACCTGAAAGCCAAGACCTTCCGGCATATCATGTACGAGGACTATAAGGCCACCAGGAAGCCCATGCCCAGGGATCTTGCCAGGCAGCTTCCTGTTGTAAAGGATGTTCTGAAAGCCATGGGGATTACCATCCTGGAGAAAGAAGGCCTGGAAGCAGATGATATCATCGGCATCTATTCAAGAATAGCCGAGGAGAAGGGCATGGAAGTTGCCGTCCTCACAGGAGACCGGGATGCCCTGCAGCTTGTCAGCGAGAAGACCATGGTAATTATACCCTCTACCAGCAAGGGGAAGACCGAAACGAACAGGTTCAATCCGGAGCTTGTAAGGGAAAAATACGGAGTGGAGCCCGAAAGGCTTATAGATGTAAAAGCCCTTATGGGAGACGCGTCGGATAACATAAAGGGAGTACCCGGGATCGGAGAGAAGACCGCTATAGGGCTTATCAGGGAATACCAGACCATTGAAAACCTGTACCAGCATCTGGATGATATCCCCAGGGAGAGGATCAGGATCCTCTTGGAGGAAGGAAAGGATTCAGCTTTCCTGTCCAAAAAACTGGCGACCATCGTAAGAACCGATGATGAGCTGACCGAACTGGAATCCCTGAAACGCGGAGAAATGGACAGGGATGCTCTGTATCAGCTGTTCCAGAAGCTTGAATTCAGAAGCCTGACCAGGCGCATGGGCCTTGACCGGCTTTCAGAAGCGGCCGCGGAAACCGCTCCCTGTCAGGTGACCGCTGTAGAATCCGGAGATGACTTGCGGAAGATTGTATCGCGTCTTAACAAAGAGAAAGAGCTTGTTTTATATGCCATGACAGAACATACAGGACGCATCGGCGGGAACATGACCGCCTTAATTATAGGGAGCGGCGAACAGTTTTATTTTGTCAGGACCGGCGATCGGATCGGGGAATCGGATTTGGCCAGGATCCTGTCTCCTGTCTTCACGAATGGTGAGGTTCTGCTGATCTGCCATGACGTTAAGTCCCTCTATACATGGATATTAAGTCATGGGATGGACCTTGAATGCGGCCTGTTTGACCTGGAGATCGCGGAGTACCTTCTGGATGCGCAAGCGAGCTCATACAGCATCGACAGTCTTGCCCTGAAGCATCTGAACCTGGATCCGGATCTGCCCGAAGCCTTCAAGGGCACGGGCAAGCAGCGCTTTTCAGATCTTTCCCCTGATGATCTGGTATGCGCCGCCGGAAAGGCGGTATCCCTTTTTCAGCCTGTTTATGAAAAGCAGAGCCAGAAACTCAACGATAGCGGCCAGCATTTCCTGTATCATGATGTGGAGCTTCCCCTGACCATGGTGCTGGGCAGTATGGAGTATTACGGCTTCAAAGTCGACAGGAATGCCCTGGAAGAGTACGGGAACATGCTGGACAGGTTTATCAGGTCCTTAGAGCAGGCCATTTATATGCTGGCAGGTGAGGAATTCAACATAAACTCCCCAAAGCAGCTGGGCATTATCCTGTTTGAAAAGCTTGGCCTGAAGGCGGTCAAGAAGACCAAAACAGGTTACTCCACCGATGCCGGGGTTTTGGAGTCCCTGGCAGACAAGCATGAGATCATACCCCACATTCTTGAGTACCGGCAGCTTGCCAAGCTGAAGTCCACCTATGCGGAAGGACTGGCGAAGGTTATACACCCGGTGACCGGCAGGATCCATTCCAGCTTCAACCAGACCGTTACGGCAACGGGCAGGATCAGCAGCACCGAACCCAATCTCCAGAACATTCCCGTCCGTACCGAACTGGGCCGGGAGATCAGGAAAGCCTTTATACCAGAAGAGGGCTTTACCCTGGTGGACGCCGATTATTCTCAGATAGAGCTTCGCGTGCTGGCCCACATAACCGGGGACGAAACCCTGAAGAGAGCATTCCAGGAAGACGCCGACATACACACGCTGACAGCGTCGCAGGTTTTCAGGGTGCCCATGGTCCAGGTCACCACCGAGATGCGCCGGAGCGCAAAGGCTGTTAATTTTGGCATCATATACGGGATAAGCGATTTCAGTCTGGCGAAGGACATCAATGTTTCCAGGAAGGAAGCAGCCCGCTATATCGAGGGATACCTGGATACTTACCCAAAGGTCAGGGAGTACATGGATGAAACCGTGAGGCTGGCACAGGAAAAAGGCTATGTGGAAACCCTGTTCCACAGGATAAGGCATATACCTGAGCTCAAGTCGTCAAATTTTGCCGTCCGGTCCTTCGGGAGGCGGGTTGCCCTGAATACTCCCATCCAGGGCAGCGCGGCCGATATCATCAAGATAGCCATGGTCAGGGTTTGGAAGGAGCTTAAGAAGAGAAAGCTGAAGTCCCGCCTGGTATTACAGGTCCACGATGAGCTTCTTGTGGAAACCTGGGAGGAAGAACTGGAGGAAGTCAAAAACATCCTTCGCGTCGGTATGGAGGAAGCGGTTGCCCTGTCGGTGCCGCTCACCGTTGACATATCTGTGGGCCGCAATTGGTACGAAGCAAAGTAAACACGGGGACGGCCCCCGTGGTCGGGGAGGCAAGCATGAGGATAATCGGAGTGACCGGCGGTATTGGGGCCGGAAAATCAACCGTTTCGGCTATCCTGAAGGAAATGGGTGCCGAAGTTATCGATGCGGACCAAATATCAAGAAAGGTGACACAACCAGGCGAGCCGGCCTGGAAGGAAATCACCGGCTATTTCGGACAGGAAATTCTCCTGCCCGATAAAAACCTTGACAGGAAAAAACTGGCCCGCCTTGTCTTCAATTCGGAAGAAAAGCGCAGGAAGCTCGAAAAGATAATACATGCCCGTGTTATTGATGAAATAAAGGATAGGATTAACACCCTCAGGGCGGAAGGATACGACGGCATGGTGGTTCTGGATGTTCCCATCCCGGTTCGCAATGGGTTTTTGGATATTGTTGATACAGTATGGGTTGTAGTGTGCCCCGATGAGGAGAGGATAAGGCGGGTCATGGCCCGAAGCGGTATGGACAGGGCTGATGCCGAAAGCCGGATCCGGTCGCAGCTTCCCCAGGAGGATTACATCAGGCTGGCCGACGTGGTCATCGAGAACCATGGAGACCTGGAAACCCTGAGGCATAAGGTGGCCGGATTGCTTGCCGGTTCATAGTAATAATAAAAAAATGAACCCCATGAAAATTCCTCCAGTCAAATATTACAGAAAGAAAAAAGGAGGAATTGATCATGTCAAAGGGAAAAACAGCTTCAATAATTCTCCTGGCGCTGGCAGCAGCGCTTCTGTTCACATCATGCGGCATCGGCAAAAAAGAGCATATGTTTGCGACGGACGTCCTGGCGAAACCGGCAGAGGCCGGGAGATCTGTAAGCTACGATACTACACTTGCCGGCACCGAGGATGACCTCGGAATGAAATACTTCCCATTCAACGAGCCGGATTATGTGATGCCGGAGCAGGAACTTCCCGAGTTCAACACCGAAGAATACAACTCAATAACCGAAAGAGGATTTGTTTCACCCCTGTCAGAGCCATTATCAACCTTCTCAATCGATGTTGACACTGCTTCCTATGCTAACGTGAGGAGATACCTGATGCGGGGCGGAATGGTCCCTCCTGACGCCGTACGCATCGAGGAGCTGATCAACTACTTCGATTATGACTATCCGCTGCCCGATGGCGATGTCCCGTTTTCTGTGACCACCGAGATCGGTCCATGCCCCTGGAACGAGAAAAACAAGCTCCTGCTGATAGGCCTCAAGGGCAAAGAGGTTGACATGGAGAACATACCTCCTTCCAACCTGGTCTTCCTGATTGATGTGTCGGGGTCCATGCTGGATGAAAACAAGCTGCCGCTTGTAAAAGAAGCCTTTCTTATGCTTGTTGAAAACCTGAGACCCTATGACCGCATATCAATCGTGACCTATGCGGGCAGTGACAAGGTAGTGCTTGAAGGTGTTCCGGGAGACGAAAAGGTTGCCATCTCGCAGGCCATCCAGAACCTGGAGGCCGGCGGTTCCACTGCGGGAGCGGCAGGGATTCAGACGGCTTATAGGATAGCCCATGATAATTTTATAGAAAACGGCAACAACAGGGTCATACTGGCTACCGACGGCGATTTCAACGTGGGCGTGTCCAGCGAAGGCGAACTGGTCCGGCTCATAGAGAAAGAGCGTGAAAAGGGGATTTGCCTTTCGGTTCTCGGCTTTGGAATGGGCAATTTAAAGGACAACAAGATGGAAGCACTGGCCGATAACGGTAACGGAAACTATGCCTACATAGACACCGTACTGGAGGCGAAAAAGGTTCTGGTAGAGGAGATGGGAGGAACGCTTCTTACCATTGCCAAGGACGTGAAGCTCCAGGTGGAGTTCAATCCTGCCAAGGTTAAGGGATACCGCCTGCTGGGCTACGAGAACAGGATGCTTCATAGCGAGGATTTTGATGATGATACCAGGGATGCCGGCGAAATGGGCGCGGGGCATAGGGTTACGGCCCTGTATGAGATCATGCCTGCCAGCGTGTCGGCAGAGGTGGCAAGCACCGATTTGAAATATCAGCAGACCCAGGTAGTGGAGAGCGACGAATGGCTGAACATCAAGATCCGGTACAAGGAGCCCGACCAGGACCAGAGCAAGCTTCTGGACTTTGTTGTCGATTCCTCGCGGGAGAGCGCTGTTCCCTCGGAATCCTTCATTTTCGCCTCTGCTGTCGCTGAATTCGGGATGCTGCTGAGGGATTCCCAATATAAAGGCAATGCGAGCTGGGAAAACGTCTACGGCAGGATCGTGGGACTGTCCTCGGTGAAATCAGACCCTTACAAGGCAGAGTTCCTCAGTCTTGTAAAAATGATGATGGAATAACAGGCACAGTGCCGTAATACAGGCTTAAGCAATTCAATGAAAGGGGCGGACCGGGACAGGTTCCAGCGTCCGTCCCCTGCATATGCAAACTGCATACCATGCAGATTGACAGAATATGTTGAAATAGTATACATTCCTTCGGTTTATTATGATAAAATATGAATAGATTACTAGTAAAGGGGCGTACGAATGATGAAGATTGTAAAAAAACTGCTTTTCATTGTGCTTATTCTGACCGTAATACTGGCATCAATGGTTCCGGCAGCGGCACAAACATCAGAAAAAACCACACAGGAAAAAGCGGTTGTATTAGGCAGCCTGAGGATCATCAGCGGAGTTAACGGAGAATACCACCTGGAAAACCCCTTAAGGCGGAATGAAGCGGCAACATTTATTGTCCGCCTTATCGGAAAGGGAGATCATGTCAACCAGAACAAGGACTTATACAGTAAAACACCCTATACCGACGTTCCTTCCACCGAATGGTACGCGCCATTCATCGGCTATTGCTACCAGAACGGAATCATCAGTGAAACATCTGAACAGCTGAAACCCCTTGAGTTCATAACTGATAAAGAGTTTATAGGACTTATCCTCACAGCGCTGGATTACAGGCCGGGTATTGATTTCATCCCGGATACAGCATACGAAACGGCAAGGGAGACAGGCCTGATATCCATTACAGAATACATCGACCGAGCCAGCACAAACCCCGCAGCCACCCGCGGCAGCGCCGTGGAGATTATGTACAGGGCCCTTACCACCGAATGCCGGGGCAAGGATAAGATACTCCTCCAAAAGATGATCGACGAGGGGGTTGTAACTCGGCTCCAGGCTATGGCACTGGGTCTGATTGTGGATACGCTCTTCACCGACATAAAAAGTATTGAGAGCTTTGACCTGAACAAAATCCAGGTAATGCTTAACGAGCCTGTTTCATCGGTGGGAAGCGTTTTGATCTATTCTGATACCCATGCCAATATCACATGCAGCATAGATTATATACAGGATGATATTGTAGTTGTCAGGACCGAGCCTCTTGAAAAAGGAAAGGACTATATCATCGAGCTGCATGATGTCAAAGACAGGCAGGGCAATGTGACCAACAGGCTCATGAAGATGTTTAAAGGCTTTGATGTTCAGGAGATAGCCTCAAGTTTCTTCCGCATCAGCAGGATTGAGCCCGTTAACCAAAGAAACCTGAAGGTCTATTTTACGCATCCCCTCTCCATGAACAGCGAGGTATGCCTGTACTACACGCTGTCACAGGATAGCACTGTTATCGCCGATGGAAGGTTGGGCAGGATAAAGGCCGGTGTTCTGAATTCCGACAATACCGGGGTATTATTAAGCCTTGACAACGATCTGCTGAAAGAAGGCGAAGTATATACCCTGACGATTGATGGCGATATGATGAGCGCCTACGGCGTAAGGCTGAACGATGGCGAAGGCGACAGCATGAAGTTTGTTGCCGGCGCGGGGAAGAATGCCAAATTTGATTTGCTTGAAATGGCAGTGGTTGACAGTAGTACTCTGATCCTGAACTTCAATAAGGAAATCAACCCCTTCCTGGCCAGGCAGGTGTTCAACTTCTACCTGACCGATGAGAACGAAAGTCCCATTCCCATAAGCAGTACAACCATGGACCGCAACGGACACGCCCTCTACCTCAAGCTTGGGAAGGACATGATGAAGGACGGTACATATTTCCTGACAATCAACAACCTCAACGATATTACCAGGCAGGAATATATCACTGAAAAAGTTTACACCCTCAAGGCCGACTATGGTTCGTCGGGCAAGTTCCAGCTAAGCACGGCCATTGCCCTGGATAACCAGACCTTAGAGCTTGTTTTCAATAGACCTTTGGATGCGGAAACAGCTGCGGACGCAGGCAATTACACCATCTCCCGCTATGGCAGCTCCACTGGAATCCGCCCTCTTAAGGTATATTTTGATGTGAACAGCCCAGATAGGGTAAAATTTTATCTGCCGTATGCAGACCGGCTCCTAAGACAATATGAATATATGGTAAGAATCGAGAGCGGCAAGATCAGGGATTTCATCGGAAACGGCATTGAAACCACAAATGAACGGTTTTCCGGAACCGACAGCGGCCGTGAAGCCAACGAGATTGATGAAGCCGTTGCCATATCAACCGATGCGGTTAAGCTGACGCTTTCACAGGAAACAATCTTCAGCGCCGATAACCTGCTTCCTGCCAATTTCGTCCTGGAATACAGCGCCAATAACTATATAAATATAAGGAAAGTGCCTGTAAGCGTGATTTACATCGATCCTGTAACCCTGGTACTCAAGTTTGATTCGCTGGAATACAATACCCAGTATACGCTTAAGGTTTCACAACTGACCGATTTTGCGGGCAACACCGCTAAGGGGCTTGAAAAGGAATTCAGCCTTGAAGCCGCCAAGTAGTATCATGCGTGTTTTATTGTCACCCCAAACTAGTAGATTTGAGCGAAACAGACTGCCGGGAGAGGCAGTCTGTTTTGTATGGAATCGGGATGATATCAAATTGTTTTCAGCCGCTGAAGCCGGATTCTCACGTATGGTCCTGTTCCTTGCCTTTTTCTTTGGATTTTCTCCGCTGTTTGACACATTCATTAAGTAAGTATTCGATTTGCCCGTTAATGGACCTGAATTCGTCCGCGGCCCAGGCCGCAAGCTCTTTCCATAGGGACGGTGACAGCCGGAGCAGCAACTGTTTCTTTTTGGTATCCTTATCCTCCAATGCTCACCAATCCTTTCAGACAGAATTACTGGTGTCAGTACAGCGATCCGCTGTTAACAACGGGCTGCGCGTCACGGTTGCCGCAGAGCACGACCAACAGGTTGCTGACCATGGCTGCCTTGCGCTCCTCATCCAGATCTACCACATTGTTCTCGCTGAGCTTGGAGAGGGCCATTTCCACCATTCCAACAGCGCCCTCCACAATCATTTGCCTTGCGTCGATGATGGCTGTCGCCTGCTGGCGCTGGAGCATGGCCGCCGCGATCTCAGGTGCGTAAGCCAGATGTGTGATGCGTGCCTCCAGGATTTCCAGGCCGGCGATATCCACCTTTAACTGCAATTCGGCCTTTATCCTGTCGGCGACTTCCTGGCTGCTTCCGCGGAGGGATTTCTCGTTGCAATCCTCCAGGGAGGTGTCGTAGGGGTAAAGCCTGACGGTATTGCGCAGCGCAGCGTCGGCCTGGATGGACAGATACTCGGTATAGTTGTCCACATTGAATACCGCCTTTGCGGTATTCACAACCCTCCATATCACCACGATGCTAATTATGATCGGATTTCCCAACTGGTCGTTTATTTTCTGCTTGTCGTTGCTGAGCGTCATGGCCTTAAGGGATATTTTTTTCCTTCCGGGCCTGTAGGCGTTCAATGCGATTGCCGCGTCTCCAAAGGTAGCTTTTGCTACAGGGGTCATAGATTCAGCGGATCCAAGCTTGCCGGTGGAAGTGGAGGGCGCTCCCGGATTGAAGGCTGTGGCGAACGGGTTTACAAAGAAGAATCCCGGACCCCTGAGAGTACCATAGTAATTACCAAACAGGGTAAGGACATACGACTCATTGGGCTTTAGTACCTTCAGCCCGGCGAACAGGATGGGGCCTGCTACGCAGGAATACAGAGTGCCTGCCGCTATCAACACGGCGCCCAGGGCCTCAGAACCCTTCCCGCCAAGGATAAAGGAACCCAAGATGATCAACCCCAAGGACGCAATTATAAGAAGGATATTCAGCACCAGCATGGCCATCCCGTTTTTGTATTTCGCCGGTATTTCCTCATAGATCATCTGTTTTTGGTCTGTGTTATTCAGTTTCACCAAGACTGTAATCCCCCTTTCAAAAGGTAATCTATCAATTTGATATTATAATGATATGCAGATTCTGTCAATCCCATACTGCACGAAACAGGCAAAAAATATTGGAGCATCAAAGCTGTTATTGCTTAGGTGCTCCAACATTTATCACATAACCTCTATTACAGAACCTATGTTATATAACTTTTTTCTACTTATCGGTCAGCGCCGTATGGACTTTGGGCATCCACTCGCTGATGGGGATCTGCTGCGGGCAGTTTTCCTCGCATACCCTGCAACTGATGCAATGATAAGCCTTGGCATCCTCGTCAAAGAAATGCTTGTATGAATTTCGCGGTGTTTTTGGATCATCATAGATCACGATCTCGTTATAAAGTTCAAAGTTGCGGGGAATATCCACGTTGTTGGGGCAAGGCATGCAGTAGCCGCATTTGGTGCACGGGATGCTCGCCCTTCCTTCGAAACAGGCACGAACCTTTGCTATGGTTTCATGGTCTTCCTTTGTAAAGATACCTGTTCCTGAAACTTTTGCTGTTTCGATGTTCTCCATTACCTGCTGCATATTGCTCATGCCGCTGAGCACCAGCGATACCCCGGGCTGGTCCCACAGCCATTTAAGTGCCCAGGAAGCGGGGGTGTCCTTCTTGCCGCTTGCCCTTAGGATGTCAAGCACATCCTTGGGCGGATTGGCCAGACGGCCTCCCAGGAGGGGCTCCATGATGATCACGGCCAGCCCTTTAGACGCCGCGTAATTCAAACCTTCGGTACCGGCCTGGTTATTGATGTCCATATAGTTATACTGGATCTGGCAGAAATCCCATTTGTCGTAGTAGTCCACAATTTCCTTAAATGCTGCCAGGTCATCATGAAAGGAAAAACCAAAATACCTGATCTTGCCCGCTTTCTTCGCCGCTTCACCCTTTTCTATCAGGTTGTGTTTAAGGACCGTATTGTGCCACCGGTCCCCCGAAAGGCTGTGCAGCATATAGCAGTCAATGACATCTGTCTGAAGTTTTTTTAGCTGTTCATCCAGGATCCTGTCGAAATCACCTGGCTTTTCAATATACCAGAGTGGTGATTTGGTAGCCAGGATCACCTTTTCCCTGTAGCCATCCTTCAATGCCTTCCCAGTTACAATCTCACTGTATCCTCCATGGTAGCCGTAAGCGGTATCGACATAATTAACGCCTTGATCTATCGCGTAACGGATCATGCGGATGGCTTCGGACTCGACTATATTATTGCTGAACCTGTCTCCAACTCTTTCATCCACCTTTTCGTCGGTGGGAAGACGCATGGTTCCGAATCCAAGCGCCGAAACCTGGAAACCGCATTTGCCAAACTCTCTGTACTGCATAATCGTACCTCCTTTATGGTTATTCTTTAATGAAAATAAAAGACCGGATGTTTATATGGGAATGCTCCGGACTTGAGTAAGCCCCCCCTATAACTTTGAATTGGGCGTATAAATGCGGCCTTGCGAAGCAAGCCTACTATTAGGATAACATGAGTTCCCGGACGCGGCAACATGCGCGCGCCGATAAAATCCTGCTGAATCTACTTGAACCGGGGACATCAATGGTATAAACTGTTTTATGAATCGGCAGATTTTCTAACCGGAGGGGTTGCACAGATGAAGCAGGCCATGTTGGAGCGTGATCTCCTGTACCCGACAAATAAGGAATATGAAATCGGCAGTGTGCATATTACAGTGTTTCAGCCTGATAAACACGGCGGGATACCCATAATGATTGAGGCTAAAACAGAACATAATCCCCTTGATTACATCTCTGACATAGTCAACCTGATCCAGGCTGATGTGTTTGACAGAATACGAATTGATATTCGGAAAAGCGGAATCCTCTATATCAGGGAGGACCAGGACCGGTATCGCATGATCCGGTACCAGGACGGGAACCGATATACATCTGAAATGGTTGATGCCTGTAATTTCGAACAGTCTTGATTTGTAATGATATTCTGGTAAAATAATGATGGTATGATGTGAATTTTTTCACAAATTTATAACAAAGGAGATGACAAAATGCCGCTGGTTAACACTACTGAGATGTTCAAGAAGGCTTACGAAGGCGGTTATGCGATAGGTGCCTTCAATGTCAACAACATGGAAATCGTCCAGGGGATCACCGAGGCAGCTAAGGAGGTAAACGCTCCGCTCATCCTGCAGGTTTCGGCAGGCGCCCGTAAATACGCGAAGCATACCTACCTTATGAAACTGATTGAAGCCGCCCTTATCGAAACCGATCTTCCCATTGCTGTACACCTGGATCACGGTGACAGCTTTGAGCTTTGCAAATCCTGCATAGACGGAGGTTTTACCTCGGTTATGATCGACGGGTCGCATCTGCCCTTCGAAGAGAATATTGCCCTGACCAGGAAGGTTGTAGAATACGCCCACGAGAAAGGAGTAACCGTTGAGGGTGAGCTGGGAAGGCTTGCCGGTATTGAGGACGCTGTTAATGTCAGCGAAGAAGACGCTGCCTTCACAAAGCCCGAAGAGGTTGAGGAGTTTGTAAGCCGCACCGGTGTCGATTCCCTGGCCATTGCCATCGGAACCAGCCACGGCGCCTATAAGTTCAAGGGCGAACCGAGCCTTCGCTTTGATATTCTCGAAGAGGTCCAGAGGAGGCTCCCCGGATTCCCCATCGTGCTGCACGGCGCGTCATCGGTAATACCGGAATATGTTGACCAGATCAACCAGTTTGGCGGCAATATGCCCGGAGCCAGAGGCGTTCCCGAGGAGATGCTGAGAAAGGCCGCTTCCATGGCGGTTTGCAAGATCAACATCGACTCCGACCTCCGCCTGGCTATGACCGCTACCGTTCGCAAGAAGTTTGCCGAGAACCCCTCCGAGTTTGATCCCAGGAAGTACCTCGGCCCCGCCCGCGAAGAGATCAAGAAGCTGGTCAAGCATAAGCTGATCAATGTTCTTGGCTGTGCCGGAAAGGCATGATCCTTCGCAAATGGATTATCAGACAGACGACAAGGGGATTGGCTTTATTGGTCAATCCCCTTCTCATAGGGCATGATGTACGCATTACAGCAAATTGTGCCGATGGAGTTTCCCATGCAGTTCTTCTGAAAGCATGAGCAATATTTCGGGATCATTGAGCTGAGGTTTTTCGTGGATACACAGGTGCAATAGCGATAGAATGGCGCCGATTTCCCTGCCTTCGCCAATACCCCGCCCGATCAGGTCGGCGCCTGATATGAGAAGGCGCTGCTGCTCAGCTATCTGCGAAAGGTTAGTGGCAAAGATACCCTTATTGTGCCAGGATCCGCCCAGTGCCAGGATGTTTGCGGCCATTTCCGAGGCTATCGCGCCGTACAGGTGGCTGGCAAGCCTGATATTGCGCAGGCTCGGCGTTTTCAGAGTCTCCGCTGCCCAGAGGACCTTTTTTACACCTGAAATGGTGCGGTTATCATACTTCAGCCGCCTGAGAAGGGTTTCAGCATGCTTATCCCTGTCTTTATTGAATGCCCCGAAAAACAGGCTGCTGAGAATAAATACCTGGCCTTTCCCGGTATACGGGGAATGGCATGCCTTCACGCAGGATTCCGGAAAGGCCGGTATACCCGGGAAAATGTGGTCTGACAGCCGTGTATCCCATATCAGGGCAAGCTTTTCAGGATGAACTGACGACAGGATTTTGTCCAGTTCGGTTCGAATCCTTTCAAAGCTGATATAGGCGATATCACCGTGAAGGTCTTTGATGGCGTCATAGGTCGGTTCTTCTATATCAAAGCCCAGCTGGGCGGAGAAGCGGATGGCCCTCAGCATCCGCAGGGCGTCCTCATTGAAGCGACCAGCGGGATCTCCCACTGACCGGATGCGCTTTTTGCCGATGTCCTCCATGCCCCCGAAGGGATCTGTTATCCCTTCATCGGGATGAAAAGCCATGGCATTGATGGTAAAATCCCTGCGGGCCAGATCGGCTTCGAGGGAATCGGTAAACCTTACCTGCTCAGGATGCCGATGATTTGAATAGCAAAGATCGGTACGCCAGGTAGTTATTTCGCATAACTGCCCCGCGAAATTAACGGTAACCGTGCCGTGCTTAAGGCCGGTATCGAAGGTGATTTTGAATAAGCGCTTTACCTGTTCCGGTCTTGCTGAGGTAGTGATATCCCAATCCTGGGGCTGATTACCCATCAGCATATCACGGACGCATCCTCCCACCGCGTGGGCCGAATATCCCCCGTGGTTGAGGACAGAGATTATAGAGCGGATTTTTTCGGGAAGAATAATTTGCATATATATTTCTCCATCCATATGACGTATCCGGTTCCGGGAGATGATGATATACTTAGATTATACTTGATGGAGCATAACTAATAAAGGCGGATAAGAAATCAGGATTTTGAGTAAATACATAAATAGAATGTGTGGAGGTTTTCGTGGCGACAAGAAAAGTTACACCGAGAAAATTGACAACAAGGAATGCGACAGCAAGACAAAAGCATAAACTTAAAGTCATTCCCCTTGGCGGAATGGAAGAAATCGGAAAGAATATGACCGTTTTTGAATATGGGGAAAACATCATCGTGATTGATTGCGGCCTGGCCTTTCCTGAGGATGAGATGCTGGGCATTGACCTGGTTATTCCCGATATTACCTACCTGGAAAAGAACGGGGAAAAAATTCGCGGAATCATATTGACCCATGGGCATGAGGACCACATTGGAGCCCTGCCCTATGTGCTCAAGCGGCTCCAGGTGCCTGTATATGGAACTGAACTGACCCTGGCCCTTGTGGAGAATAAGCTTCTGGAGCACGATATGATAGAAAAGGCGGATCTGAGAATTGTCAGGCAGGGGCAAACCATTCAGATGGGTCCCTTCAAGGTGGAGTTCATCAGGTCCACCCACAGCATCGCTGACGCTGTGGCCCTGGCAATCGATACGCCAGTGGGGATGGTTTTCCATACAGGTGATTTTAAAATAGACCAGACACCTATAGAGGGAGAACCCATGGATCTTGCCAGGATCGCCGAACTTGGGAACAAAGGTATACTGCTGCTGATGTCGGATAGCACCAATGTGGAAAGGCCAGGTTACACCATGTCCGAGCGGGTGGTGGGGGATTCCTTCGACAACATCTTCAGAGGAGCGAAATCCAGGATCATTGTGGCTTCCTTCGCCTCCAACATACATCGTATCCAGCAGGTGGTGAACTCGGCTGTCAAGTATGGAAGGAAAGTGGCTTTGTGCGGCCGCAGCATGATCAACGTGGCAACCGCTGCCATAAGGCTGGGATACCTGAACTTTCCGGACAACACCTTGATTGATATCGACCGCATCAAACGGTACAAACCCGAAGAACTGGCCATCATTACCACGGGAAGCCAGGGAGAACCCATGTCCGCCCTGTCACGCATGGCAACATCCACCCATAAGAAGGTGGAAATCAGCGAGGGCGATCTGGTTGTCATTTCAGCCAGCCCTATTCCGGGAAATGAGAAGATGATCTACAATGTCATCAATGACCTGTTCAAGAAGGGCGCGGAGGTGGTCTACGACGACCTCATCGACATCCATGTCTCAGGCCATGCCAGGCAGGAGGAACTCAAGCTCATGCACAGGCTAACCAGACCAAAGTTTTTCATGCCCATCCATGGGGAGTACAGGCACCTGAAGATGCATGCCAAGTTGGCAGAATCCATGGGCATGCCTGAGAAGAACATATTCATCATGCAAAACGGAAAGGTGCTGGAGCTTACGTCGCGATCCGCCAAGGTAACAGGCGCGGTCCAGTCGGGAAGCGTGCTGGTTGACGGCCTGGGTGTGGGAGATGTGGGAGAGATCGTTCTTCGCGACAGGAGGATCCTTTCTGAGGACGGCCTGATCATAGTGGTTGCCGCCATGGATTCAAACGGAAATCAGGTGGCAGACCTGGAGGTTATTTCAAGAGGTTTTGTCTACGTCAGGGAGTCTGAGGAACTGATTGAAGAGGTTAAGATCCTCGCCCAGGGCGCATTGGTAAGAGCGGTGAACAAGAAAGGCAACAACTGGACGTCCATGCGCAATGCCATCAAGGATGAACTGGGTTCGTTCCTGTATAAGAAGATCAAGAGGAGGCCAATGATCATCCCCATCATCGTGGAGATCCAGTCCCAGGAGTCTGCCAGGCCGGATAGCTTCAGGCCGCACCTGCCCATGTAACCTTTGTTCAGGATCAGCCGGCTATCATCTGAATTTTCTGAATTTTACATTTTTCCTCTTGGAAGAGTAGGAGGAATACCGCCTTCTTCTGCCTGATCTTCGTGATATGATCTTAATGACAAACCTTAGAATAATCAGGAATAAAATGACGCCCCCGGCTATCTTCAGACCAAGGATGAAACGCTCGTCACCTACTATCTCCATATACTTGTCGCGAATCTGGGCGATGGTGGTCTTTTCAATGGAGTTATTTGCTATGATGCTGACCGTGCCCAGGGATTTACCTTTATAAAAGTATTCTATGTTCCCCAAAACCTGTCCTTTTTCGATAGGGGCCTTGAAGGGTTCATTAAGGGTCTTCTCCGAGGTTAGTTCCCGGCTCAGCCTTTCACTGTCAAGGGGCAGGATATAGCGTATTCCTCCCTGGGTGATCATTTCAACTCTTTCGGCATCCACAGCATCCGCAACCTCTGCCCGGCCTGCGTATTCCCCGTCCTTAACCACATCCTGCACGCTGTAATTGGCAAAACCGTATTCCAAAAGCCTCTGGGATTCCTCAAAAACCACATTGGGATTTTCGATATCCGCTCCCAGTACAACACTGATAAGCTCCATACCTTCGGGGTTGATGGCTGAAGCCACCAGGCAGCGGCCGGCCGGATCGGTGTAGCCTGTCTTGATGCCGGTAACCTGTGAGTAGTACTTTGAACGGGAAGTGAGCAGTCTGTTCGTAAAGGTAAGGTAACCGGCGTTCCAATCCTCGCTCTTTCTGAAGTTTGTGTCCGGCATGGTGAACTCGGTTCTCCCGACAATCTCGCGTAAAGCGTCGTATTTCATAGCCTCACGGCCCAGGATGGCCAGATCCCTGGCAGTGGAATAATGATCCGGGTCTTCCAGGCCGCACGGGTTGGTGAAATGGCTTCCGGTGAGACTAAGTTCAGCGGCCTTTTGGTTCATCAGCCGTACAAAACCCGCAACGGTTCCGTCGGGTGAAACGTTTTCCGCAATGATGAACCCCACCTCATTGGCAGAGGTGATCATCATCAGTTCCAGAAGGCTCTTCATCTTTATGATCTCGCCGTGCTTTATCCCTGCTGTAACATAGTTGTAGATATCGACGCTGTTGATGGCTGTTTGGGACGCTGTCATCTCGGTATCAAGGCCAGCGCGCTCCAGGGCGATGATGGAGGTGAGAATTTTGGTGGTACTGGCCGGGGACCTCTTCTGGTCGGCAGATTTCTCGCAAAGAACCTCGCCCGTTTCCATGTCCATCAGGATAAAGGCTTCCGCTTTTATATCAGGAACTTCATCCGCAAAGGCGGGCAAACCGATTTGAAAAAAGATCAGTAAAACAAGAAGAAAGAACGCTGCTGATAACCTTTTCAAATATATCACTCCTGTGCCATCCCCGTGATGAATGGCATCTTTTGCGTTTGATTGTTATTTTTGCAGGAAAAATGAGATCCCTTACCTTTATTATAGGGTAAGTTGCATGCATACTCAAGGCATAAGCAGTATAAGTCAAGATTTTCCTTGAGAGAATGGAATGATTAATATATAATGGTATAAACAGGTTGATAACCCTGAAATAGTTACATTCTTTTTATGGGGATGCCATGCGTATCAGGATCGGAAAGCTGGAGTTTAAAATACCCTGGGAATATCTTGCGGCCATTCTTATAGTTTTAGTGGCTCTTACCATACTGCTTTTGTGGAGGGCGAACCATGAACGGGGCGAAACAATAAGGATCATGGCCACCCAGACCCCTCATGCGGCAAAAACGCCTGGCGGGGATTCAGGGCTATACAATGATGACAGCTTCTACGATGTCCCCGACGCTGATGACGAGGAAAGCAAGCCCGGTAGTGAACCTCCGGGTACTCTTAAGGTTAATATCAATAAAGCCGGCATGGATGAACTCGTCGCCCTGCCATATATCGGGGAAGTCAAGGCCAGGGCCATCATGGAATACAGGGACATGCACGGCCCTTTCAACTCCCTTGAGGATCTCCTGAACGTTAAGGGGATTGGCCCTAAAACCCTCGAGCGCATCAGGGATTATATAGTTTTCGAGTGATTCTTCCTGTCATTGCGAGCGGAGCGCAGGCGAAGCGCGGCAATCCCCAGGACTGTCATTGCGAGCCTGACAAAGCCGGGCGTGGTAATCTCTTTATTGCAGCGTAATACTGTATATGCAAGAGATTGCTTCGTCACTTCGTCCCTCGCAATGACACCAAAAAAGTCTCGCTTGACACCAATTATCTACCCTCCAACCTCTCGCCTCTAAGACGTTTTGCAATCCTCTTTGCCGTGAAATTCAGCACCGCTATAATCACCATCAGTATGGCCGCAGTAGCAAATGCGCTGGTGAAATCGGCCTCCTCCAGCGCCGCCAGGTACAGGTGCACCGAAAGGGTGCGTACACTGGATTTTAAAACCCTTCCCGGCCGGGGAACCCTGGGCACCGCGCCTGCGGTGAAGATAACAGCTGCTGTTTCACCGATTACCCTACCCATGCTGAGGATTACAGCTGTGAGAATGCCAGGGACGGCACAGGGGAGAACAACCCGGAAGATAGTATAAAGCCTGGAGGCTCCGAGGGCCAGGCTGACCTCGCGATAGCCGGGATCCACTGATTTCAGCGCCTCCTCGGTTGTCCGGATTACCAGGGGCAGGACCATGATACTCAGCGTCAACGCGCCTGAAAGAACCGAGAATCCAAGCCCGAGGGCGTTTTTGAAGAATATATAACCGAAAAGGCCATAGATGATGGAAGGAATCCCTGAAAGGCTTTCTGTGGCAAACCTGATAGCCCGGACGAGAACCCCTTGTTTCGCATACTCGGTCAGATAAATGGCAGCGCATATACCCACGGGGACAGCTATGGCCATAGTGCAGAAAATGATGATAAGGGTTCCGGCTATCATTGGAAATATACCAGTCCTGCCTTTATAAAGGTTATAATCACCGATTATAAAATCCAGGCTGATGCCTGCCAGCCCGCGGGAGATGACCGTAAACATGATCCAGATCAAAAACGCCGCCCCGGTAAGAGAAAACAACCAGACAATAATGGTCAGGACCAGGTCCTTCGCCCGTCGTTTTCGGTTCATCCGATATCATGCCTCCCTTCGGCAGAACGCCGCACCACCGCATTTAAGACAAGGTTCAGGGCAACGATGAAAAGAAAGAGCACAGTGCCTATTCCGAATAGCGCGGACCGATGGAAGGGGCCGGCATAGGATAAATCTTTAGCGATGGCGGCTGTCATGGGACTCACCGCATCCATCAGCGAGCGAGGGATACGCGGGATATTGCCGCAGACCATGATAACCGCCATAGTTTCGCCTACAGCCCGTCCCATTCCCAGCACCACCGAGGCCGCAATTCCCGGTTTTGCCGCAGGGACGACCACCTTGAAAATGGTTTCCATCCTGGAAGCTCCCAGGGCAAGCGCGCCTTCCCTGTACTCTTTGGGAACAGCCCGGAGGGATGTCTCGGAAATGCTTGCGATGGTGGGAAGGACCATGGCGGACAATATGGCTATCATGGCCAGAAGGCTGTTTCCGGAGGGACTTCCCAGGCGGGTCCTGATAAAGGGCACGATTACAGTCAGGCCAAAGAAACCGTAAACAACCGATGGGATTCCTGCAAGAAGCTCCATGCACGTTCTTAAAAAGCCGGCTATCCCTTTTGGCGCCAGCTCGGAAAGAAGAATGGCCGTGAACAGACCTATTGGAACGCCTGCGGCCATGGCGCCGGCCATTCCCAAAAGGGAAGCCAGGATCATGGGCAAGATGCCGAATTGGGGAATCTCCGCGGTGGGTTTCCACTGGGTTCCAAGAATAAACTGAAACACGCCGATCTTAAGGATGGGCGGTAATCCCGCCGCAAGTATGTAGACTGTTATCAGTATTACCGATATGATACTGACCCAGGCACTTAACGCGAAAACAAGCTCTGCAGTCTCCTCAAAGCTCTCAAAACCCGGTTTTGCCCTTTGCGTTTTTCTCTTCATCGGCTTTCTCTACCTTTTCCATGCTGGACTTTACCTGTTTCTTTCAATGGGTATTGCTTCCTGCCCGACAATTGCCTTTCCTTCCTCCGAAAACATAAAATCAATGAAATCCTGCTCATGAGCATCAGGATACACCTTAGTAACAATCATTAGCGGACGCCTTATTTCGTAGCTTCCGCTTAAAACATTTTCAAAAGACGGTGCTATGCCATCTATACAGATGGCCTTAACGCCCTTCCTTATGTAATTCAGGGAAACATAGCCTACAGCGTTGGGATTCTGCGCCACAGCAATAAGCGTTTCGCCGGTCTTTGCGGCCTCCAGGTCGGCCCGGACCTCGTCCCGGATCCCGAAGAGCCCGTCAAAGGCCTCCCTCGTGCCCGATGCCGGATCACGTGTTACAACGACGATACCTGCGTCGGGACCGCCAACCTCCGACCAGTTGGTGATCTCCTTTTTAAAGATCCGAGCAACCTGTTGGCTGGTCAGGTTCTGAACACAGTTTGATGGATGGACGATGACCGCGATTGCGTCCCAGGCTATATGTATCGCCTGGAGTCCCTGGTTTAGTTCCTCCTCCCTTACCACCCTCGAAACTGCTCCTATGTCAGAAGTCCCGGAAATTACAGACCTGATGCCCGCGCTGGATCCGCTGCCCGTGTATTCCACTGTTATATGGGTATGAGTTTCCATATACGCGTCTGCCATTTCCTGCATCATTTTCTGCATGGAAGTGGATCCTTCAATGGCAATCCTGATAGCCGGATCCCCTCGACATGCCGTCAGAAATAGTACTGCCGTAAGAAATATTGCTTGAATGATCCGGTTCATAATACGTCCCATCAAAACTCCCCTCATGGTCGGGTGATAAAGAAGCCTTTCCGGATGATTAGAGGCAGGATAACCAAAAAGCTAAGAAGCACTTCGGTATCTTTAAAATACTTTGAAGGAAGCCTGAATATGACGGCTGACAGAGAATATTGCCATCCGCGAATGCATTTCCCCCTATTAGATGTACATTGACAGCGCATCAGGCATATGGTAATATGAAGATCAATCGTTAAAGGCTTTGAAAGGGACATGTCAAACCGTACGAACGCCTAAGAGAGGGACAGCCGCCGGCTGAAAGCTGTCCCGGCCTGTTCAGGTTTTGATACCACCCTGGAGCCCGTGGGCTGAAAAGCGCAGTAAGCCCTCGCGTTGATCACGTTACAATCATTGAGTGGCAGTACAAAGGCTTATCGCTTTGTCCTGCAACCAGGGTGGAACCGTGTGGGCATCAAGCTCTCATCCTTGGATGGATGAGGGCTTTATTATTTATAAAAATAAATCAGCTTAACAAACCGAAGGGGATGAGCATAATGATCCAGGTAACACTGAAAGACCGAAGCAAAATACAGGTTAAAAAGGGCACGACCATACTGGATATAGCCAAAAGCATCAGCGAAGGGCTTGCCAGGGTAGCTGTAGCCGGCGAAATCAACGGCGAGGTGAAGGATCTGACCACACCGGTGACAGAGGATTGCAGCCTGAATATCCTGACCTTTGACAGCGAGGGAGGCAGGCACACGTACTGGCATACGGCTTCCCATATCATGGCGCAGGCCGTAAAGCGCCTTTTCCCCGGCGTCAGACTGGCTATCGGGCCGGCTATTGATAACGGCTTTTATTACGACTTTGACTATGAGAGGTCCTTTACGCCTGAAGACATGCAGGCCATAGAAGAGGAAATGAAAAAGATTATAAAAGAGGACCACACCGTTGAGCGCTTTACCCTCTCCAGGGATGAGGCGCTTGAACTGGTGAAGGATGAGCCATATAAGGTGGAACTCATCAGTGAACTGCCGGAGGATGAAGAAATATCATTTTACAGGCAGGGTGATTTTACCGATTTGTGTGCCGGACCCCATCTGCCCTCAACCGGAAAGGTAAAGGCCATCAAGCTTATGCAGCTGGCAGGAGCTTACTGGCGCGGCAGCGAAAAGAACAAAATGCTCCAGAGGATTTACGGTACGGCTTTCCCGAAGAAGAGCCAGCTGGATGAGTATCTCCAGAGGCTGGAGGAAGCAAAAAAACGTGACCACCGCAAGCTGGGCAGGGAACTGGACCTCTTTGATATCTATGAGGAGGGTCCGGGCTTTCCGTTCTTCATGCCCAAGGGAATGGTCTTAAGAAACCTTTTGGAGGACTATTGGCGCAAGGAGCATGTGAAGCGGGGCTACCAGGAGATCAAAACGCCGGTCATGCTGACCAGGGAACTCTGGCTCCGCTCAGGGCACTGGGACAATTACAAGGACAACATGTACTTCGTGAACATTGAGGATGCGGAGTTCGCCGTCAAGCCCATGAACTGCCCCGGAGGCATTCTGGTCTTTAAGCGCAGGCTCCATTCCTACAGGGATCTCCCCCAAAGGATGGGCGAACTGGGCCTTGTACACCGGCATGAATTGTCAGGAACCTTGCACGGCCTGATGAGGGTTCGCTGCTTCACCCAGGATGATGCCCATATCTTCATGACGCCTGACCAGATCAAGGATGAGGTTATCGGGGTTATCCAGCTCATAGACGACTTCTACAGGACTTTTGGGTTCAAGTACCATGTGGAGCTCTCAACCCGTCCTGAAAAATACATCGGTTCGGACGAGATGTGGGAAAAGTCCACTGCGGCGCTGATGGAGGCCTTGGAGGACCAGGGCATAGAATACAAGATCAATGAAGGTGACGGGGCCTTTTACGGACCTAAGATCGACTTCCATCTGGTGGATTGCATCGGCCGTACCTGGCAGTGCGGAACCATCCAGCTTGACATGAACATGCCTGAGCGCTTCGATTTGTACTATATCGGTCCTGACGGAGAAAAGCACAGGCCGGTCATGATCCACCGGGTAGTGTTCGGGAGTATTGAGCGTTTCATTGCCATCCTCACCGAGCACTTTGCCGGCGCTTTTCCGGTATGGCTCTCGCCCGTGCAGGTAAAGATACTTACCATAGTCGAAAAGCATATCCCCTATGCCGAAGAAGTTAAGGCCAGGCTTGAAGAAAATGGGATCAGGGTTGAACTGGATGGCCGGAATGAGAAGATCGGTTTCAAGATCAGAGAGGCCCAACTGGAGAAGGTTCCCTACATGCTTGTCCTTGGGGAAAAGGAGGCCGAGACCGGACATGTGGCGGTCAGGTCCCGCAAGGAAGGCGATATGGGCTCCATGCCGATGGACAGCTTCCTTGAGAAAATCCTGAATGAGATTGCAACAAAAGCGCTGTAAACGCATTTAAGCGGGGAAGACTTAACCAAACTATGATAATGGGCAGGAAATATATCATGCGGCGTGCACCGGGTCCAATAATGATATAATATCTATATCCGAATGACATGGAGTGATGACATGCCTTCACCCGGAAGATACGGAACCAGGAAGAAACCAGGGACACAGAACCAACTGGCCATTCTTAAAGAACAGCTGAGAACCGGAAACCTGAAAGGTGTATACCTGTTTTCCGGGAACGAGCGTTTTTTGCTGGATTACTATGTGGGTGAGATCATTAAGGCCGCTTTGAAGGAGGATCAGAGCGGTCTTAACCTGGTGCGGTTCGAGGGCAGGATTGATGTGGATAAACTTATTGACGCCTGTGATACCTACCCGGTCTTTGCGGACCGCAAGGTGGTGCTTGTAAAGAAATCCAACCTGCTAGCCACGAAGAAAAAAGCCGCTTCCAGGCAGGAAAAGGCTGAGACGGAGGAATACTTCTCCGACGAGGCAGGCGCGTATTCCGAACCCGCCCCGACCGGTACTGAAGGAAAAGCCCGGGAAGCCCTCAAGCAATATATTCCCGACATGCCTGAAAGCACCTGCCTGATCATGGTGGAAGACAGCGTGGATAAGCGTTCGGGACTCTATAAGGCCATTCAGATGCACGGTCTTTATATACACCAGGACAACCTGAGTGAAGATGAATTGATAAAATGGGTCATCAAAGGTTTCAGGCAAAGCCGCAAGACCATTCATACCAACGCTGCCGAGTATCTTGTCGCCATCAGTGATCCCGACATGTATTCCCTCAGGAATGAAATATTCAAGATTATCCAATATACCGGCGATCGGGAAAAGGTAGCCATTGACGATATCAGGGCCGTAGCCTCGGTAACCATTAAGAGCGTGATATTTGACCTCATGGATGCCGTAGCAGCCAGGGACAGGGCGAAGGCGCTGGCTTATCTGGATGACATGTTGTACTTAAAAGAGGCGGAACCAAAAATACTTGCCATGATATCAAAGCAAACAGGTGAATTGCTCAAGATCAGATTATTAATGGACCGGCGCGTCCCCGCTTCCCGGATCAGCCATTACTTCCCCGGAAAGCATCCTTATGCCCTGAGAAAGATGTCGGAACAGGCAGAAAGGTCAGACAGCGCTTTTTTGGCCGGTTTCCTGAAAAAATGCGCGGAGTGCAATTATGCTTGGAAGACCGGAAAAATGCCAGCGCGCCTTTCACTGGAGATGCTTTTCAACCATCTGTAACTTAAGAATTGATGACCACAGAAAGTATGGGCATTCGGAGGTTCCGCATGAAGCCGGGTATAAAAATATCGGTGCGTGGTCTTAATCTGTATTACGGCTCTTTTCATGCCTTGAAAAATATCGGCATGGATATTCCTGGGTGTGAGATAACGGCCTTAATCGGGCCATCAGGCTGTGGTAAATCCACCTTCCTGAAAACCCTGAACAGGATGAACGATCTTGTTGAGAATGTAAGTGTTACCGGGAGCGTAAAACTTGACGGCTTTGAAATCCTCGGGGATATTGATGTAACCGTTCTGAGGAAACGCGTCGGAATGGTTTTTCAAAAGCCGAATCCGTTTCCCATGTCCATCTACGATAACGTAGCCTTTGGCCCCCGGATTCATGGCATTAAAAAGAAGTCAGTATTGGATGATATCGTTGAGGGGAGCCTGAGGTCAGCCGCCCTCTGGGAGGAAGTGCGAGACAGACTGCATAAGAATGCGCTGGAAATTTCCGGCGGACAGCAGCAGCGTCTCTGTATAGCCCGGGCACTGGCAACCCGGCCCGAGGTGCTCCTGATGGACGAGCCCACATCGGCCCTCGACCCCATATCCACAATGAAGATCGAGGAGCTCTGCGGTCAGCTGAAAAAGAACTACACAATCGTGATAGTAACCCATAACATGCAGCAGGCAGGCCGTATTTCGGACAGGATAGCCTTTTTCCTTCTGGGCGAGCTCATTGAGTATGATATCACAAGGAAGATCTTCAGCAGGCCTAAGGATGAGAGGACCGCAAGATATATTTCCGGAAAGTTCGGATGAAGGAGGCTGCCGCGCCCCGTTTCGCTGTGTTTGCGATGACAATGCCGGAAGTTGCAGGCGAGAGGTAACTGTTAGCATCACCTGGAAGCTCGGTTATGGAAGTATAAACTCCTCACCCCATGCTTTCAGGTTGACAAGGGTTCCGAATACCGCGCATGAACCTGCTTTTTTTATGACACTTTTGCATATTGCATTTTTGTTACAATAGACTGTAAAATATACAAAAGCAGGCATAGAGAGGGTATAATCTTATTGAGTTGCTTCTTGTTTTTCTTTCTGGAATTATATCGGGGAATGTGAACCAGGTGGTATTTTTTTATGTGACATCGGTATATTGGCACCTGCCCATACATCAATAAGGACGCTTTGACGGAGGAGCATTGGAGTGTCGGGACAAGGCCTTTTTAGGGATATAATCTCATATATAATGAATTTTCTTGACTTAAGCGGTCCGCTTGATTTCATCCGAGTGCTTGTCGAGGTTTCTCTGGTGTCCTATATTGTCTACAAGGTTATCCAACTGGTTCGGGAAACCCGTGCTATGCAGCTTGTAAAAGGAATTCTCTTCATACTTATCCTGTCAAGGGTTTCTGAAATCATAGGGCTCAGAACTGTTGCCTTCCTGATGCAAAGCGCAATCCAACTGTTCGGATTCGGTATGATCGTGCTTTTTCAGCCCGAACTCAGACGGGCCCTGGAAAAGCTGGGAAGCAGCGGATTCCAGGATATCCTGCTTAAAAGGGATGATGAAGAGCGGCTCAAAACCATCGCTTCCATCGAGGCCATAGTCAAGGCCTGCGCGAGCTGCGCTGAAGACTATATCGGGGCCCTGATAGTCATAGAGAGGGATACAAAAATCGGGGATATTGTCAGCACGGGCACCAGGATGGACGCGGCTTTGTCCGAGGAACTCCTGTTAAACATATTCACTCCTAAAACACCTCTCCATGACGGAGCCGTCATCATCAGGGACAATATCATCACCGCGGCCGCCTGTTATCTGCCCCTTACCCAGAATGCGGGGCTGTCAAAGGACCTTGGCACACGGCATCGAGCCGCGCTGGGCATTACCGAGGTTTCTGATGCCATTGCTATTGTTGTTTCCGAAGAATCGGGCAAAATATCCTATGCACATAACGGAGGCCTCACGAGGAATCTGACTCCCGATATGCTGAGAAAGGCCTTATCCAGATTCCTTCTTGAAAACCGGAACGATAAAAGGCGCTTTACTTTCAGGAAGGTGAAAAACAGTGAACAAGCTGATAGATAGACTATTCGAGAAGGACGGTGTTGTAAAAATCCTCTCTGTGTTCATAGCACTCCTGATCTGGTTTGTTGTGCTGGATCAGGATAATCCGTTCACAGAAAGGGTAATTACTGTTCCTCTGTCCAGCAATGTGGAAGTTTTGGAGGCCAAGAACCTTCAGATAGTCGGATCAAGCATCCCGGCTGCTGTTGATGTCCGGATCAGGGGACGGAGGAAGAGACTGGAAAGTGTTTCGAGCGCCGATTTCAATGTTTTTCTTGACCTCACGGAAGTGGACGGCTCAGGAATAAAGCACGTTGATATAGGAATTCCCGAATATACCGGAGATAAGGAAGTTATTATCGTCGGCACCATTCCGTCATCTGTCAGGCTCCATTTTGAAAAAATAGTCGGCAAGCAGTTTTCGGTGAATATAGAATTCACCGGAAGCCTGCCGGAAGGTTACCAGATACTCAACCAGAGAGTGGATCCCGGGATCATCCTTATTGAGGAAAAAGAAAGCATCCTCGCCAGGGTGGATAAGGTGGTGGCGTTGGTCAGCCTGAATGATATAAGCGTCACAAAAGAACTGGTAGTGAGGGTTTCGGTCTATGACATTGAAGGGAAGCCCATGACCCAGTTCACGGGTAAATATCCCGCTATTGTAAATTTTGACCTGGCCCGCAAACTTCCGCTTATTTCCTCAGTCAGCGGCAAGCCCAAAACAGGATATTATCTTAAGGGAATTATACCGGACACCTCCAGTGTAATGGTCATAGGCACAAAGGATCTTCTGGATTCACTTTCCAAAATAGAGGCTGAGGCCATCGACATCGAAGGCAAATCTGAAAGCTTTAGGACCGAGCTGAATCTGAAAGTGCCCCAGGGAGCAACCCTGGCAGACAAAAACCTTCCTGTCACGGCGCTGGTAAGCATTGAGCCGTTGGCTGCCCGTACAATAAGCTTTCCCACAAACATGATTTCCATCTATGACAGCGATGACTCGGGCGCCTTCCAGTATTCAATCGCCCAGAGCGCCGTCAATATCCCTGTGGAGGCGCGCCCTGAGCTGCTGCAGGAGCTTAAGGCCAATGACATCAAATGCAGTATCAGCGTAAAGGACCTGGGAGAAGGCGATCATCAGGTGCCGATTACAGTCAGCCTGCCCGCGGGAATCTCCCTCAGGGAAAGGCCCAGCATCACGGTTACCATAACCGCTGTTTCCCAGGAAACCGCAACAAAGCCCACACCTGGGCCGGAACCATCATCCGAACCAACCCCAACCCCAACACCCGCTCCGACACAGGACGATTGACAGGGATTGGATCTGATAAACTCCTGGAGGCATAGTTATGAACCATATTATCCGGAACGCAACGATACTAACAATGAATGACCGCAATGAAATACTGGAACACAGCGATGTCGTTGTAGAAGGCGGGATCATTGCAAGGATCGGTCCGGGCGCTGGCAAAGCCGCGGATAATGCCAATATAATCGACGGAAGCGGAAAGCTTTTGATGCCCGGCCTTATCAACGGCCACTGCCATGTTCCCATGACACTGCTACGAAACTACGCCGATGATATGGATCTCCAGACATGGCTCTTTGAGCATATTTTCCCTGTGGAGGACAGGATGAACGGGGATGACATATACTGGGGCACCCTGCTTGGGATTATGGAGATGGTATCAACCGGCACAACCTGCTTTGCCGACATGTATGACGGGATGGACAGTATTGCCTCGGCTGTTGAGCGCTCCGGCATAAGGGCACAGCTATCCAGGGGGCAGACCTCCAATGATCCCGGACCTGATTTCTCCCAGGACCCGGCAATGAAGGACAGTGTGGATTTCATAAAGAAGTGGAACGGTGCGGCTGAGGGCAGGATTACCGCGGCCATGGCGCCCCACGCCATCTACACCTGTTCCCCGGCCTATATCCGGGCCATCGCTGAAATGGCCGAAAGGCTGGGGGTGCCCATCCATGTCCACCTTGATGAAACAGTGCGGGAGCATGAGGAATGCCTTAAAACCCATGGGAAAACCCCTGCGGCCCATCTGTATGACCTCGGCCTTTTTGATCTTGATACCATAGCAGCTCACTGTGTCTGCATAACCGGGGAAGATATGGTACGGTTGAAGGAAAAAGACGTTTCGGTCATCCATTGCCCCGCCAGCAATCTGAAGCTTGCCAGCGGAATCGCGCCGATTCCTGAGGCGCTTTCAGCGGGTTTGAACGTTTGCATCGGGACAGACGGCGCATCCAGCAACAACAACCTGAACATGTGGGAGGATATGTATCTGGCTTCCATACTTCATAAGGGCAGCAGACGGGATCCAAAGACAATCACAGCCGCCGATGCGCTCAGGATGGCCACGGCCAACGGGGCAAAGGCGCTTGGTATGCCTTATGTGGGATCAATCAGGGAAGGCAATAAGGCCGATATGATCCTGGTGGACCTGGGAAAACCACATTTGAAACCGCTGCATAACCTCTACTCAACCCTCGTGTATTCAGCCCAGGGTTCTGATGTGTCCATGACAATGGTGGATGGCCGCATCCTGTACCAGGATGGGGAATTCAAGACCATTGACCGGGAGAAAGTCTATTACCATCTTGAAAAGGTTTGCGAAAGGCTTTTCGGATAAAAGACAGGGGCGGAATGATTTAGCGGGGGGCTGGCGTATTCAGCCGCCGCTTGTTTCAGGAGCCTTCGGCGTTACCATAATGGTGCTGTAATTCTCGTAAATGACCATTCCGGGCTTTGCTCCGGATGGTTTTTTTACATTGCGGATATGGGTATAGTCTACCTCAACCTTGGGAGCCGGGCGGGCTTTGCTGAACCAGGCCGCGTACCCGGCCGCTTCCTCCAGGGTGCTGTTTGGAACCTGGCGCCCATCGGTTTTTATGATTACATGAGAGCCGGGGTAGTTTTTTACATGGAGCCAGATATCCTCATGCTTGGCGCTTTTCAAGGTTAACCTGTCATTCTGCTTGTTGTTCCGGCCTATGAAGATCTCAAATCCATCGGAAGAAACTATCCTGATGGGGGATGACTCAGGCAGGGTGCTCCTGCGGCCTTTCCTTGGATAGGATTTCAGGTATCCCTGCTCATAAAGCTCAAGGCGAATATCATGAAGCTGGCTGCTGTTTTCAGCCCTTTCGATGGCAAGCATGACGCTCTCCAGCCATGACAGCTCTATTTTCAGGTTTTCAATCTGGCTCACGGCATAGTTAAACGCTGTACGGGCTTTCCCGTAACACTTGAAATAGTATTGGGCGTTTTCCTGGGGGCTTTTTTTTGGATCCAGGGGGATTTCCGCAAACTCTTGGTCTTCAGAGTGATAATTCGGTATGCGGGCACTGCTCATGCCTTTTTTCAGGTTATATATGGATGAGGTAATGAGCTCACCATAAAGACGTAACCGCTCATAATCCTTATTATCCTCGTATGCCTGGATATTGGCCGCCAAACGCTTCTCACACTTTTCAACAAGTTTTCCGACGGTCTTCATTAGTTCATGGGCCCTCTGCGAATGAGCCTCCTTTTCCAGGCGCGAATGATAATAGTCGTCGATGGCCTGGCTGATGGTTTCATAGCGCTTTTTCGCGGGGTATTGTACCAGGTCGGTGACATGAAAATCGATTGCCTTATCCGATGAGTGGTCCTTAATTACAACGGGTGTCGGGCCATGGTCAAGCAGGGCGCGCATCATGCCGCGCAGTGCGTCGATAAGGCGGGCGGCCTCATCGGGGTTGAGGTCCGAGGCGGGTTTTCTTTCATCTATCAGCGCGCGGCTGCATAATTCCCTGCAAAGTACCGGACTGAAACCCTGGAGCTTGTCCAGCAAGTATTTTTCAATCCTGCGGTTCGATTCCCCAAAGCCGTCCAGGATGGCCTGGTATGTGTTTTCACTGGAGGGATCAAGCTTATTCTGGGCAGGGGGAGCCACATAAGTCCTTGCGGGAAGAAGCTCCCTGACCCGGTTTAACTGGCTGTCCACATGCCTTATGGCATCGATAATCCGGTTGTCTTTGTTCAGCAGTATGATATTGCTGTGCTTTCCCATGATCTCGACTGCCAGCCTTTTTATGGACCTGTCCCCCAGCTCATCCATGGCCTCGGCTTCCATAATGATCACACGCTCAAAGCCAGCGGTCTTAAATCCCAGGATTCTTGCCCCTGACAGGTGCTTCCTTAAGACCATACAGAAAACAGGGGGATTATTCGGGCTCTCATACTGCTTCCAGGTCAGATGTATACGGGGTGAGGAAGCATTACTGGATATAAGCAGCCTGTAGTTCTCCCCGCTGGCCCGGATATGGAGGATAATGGTGTCCCGCTTAATCTGCTGGATCTTGCCGATCCTTCCGCCAGACAGCCTGTTATTCAGTTCTTCCGCCATAAAATGAGTCAATATACCGTCAAAAGGCATCTGTCAATTAACCTCCATAAGCCGATAGCCAATAGCACTATTCTAACAGACTTTATATTTCACAAATCTTAAATTTATTTTACAGAATAAATGCAAAATGATATAATGGGTCGAGAATCTCAGATGCCTTGGCAACAGGAGGGTTTAAGGATGGTTTTTAAAAGGAAATCTGTGCTTATAGGCGTTTTGATTATGTCGATATTGCTGCTGGTTAGCATTAACATTACTACTTTCCTTAAGTAATTATTGCCCGCCTATAGCTTTTACCAGGCTGTTTAAAACCAGGGGGTGTTGTCATTGGGATATGGCTATAGAAGACCAAGACCGGCAGCTCAGTCAGCAAGTAAGCTTCCTGCTGTCATTCTCTTTTTGGCAGTAGGTCTTTTCATTGTCGCTGACCTGTTGTTTGGATTTGATTTCAATTGGGTTGATTACGCCATCGTTACTATAATCGCCCTATTCGGATTGAAGGGCTATATCCGCGGTCTTGTAAACACGATTTTCAGCCTGGCAGGCTATTTGCTTGGAATTATCTGCGCCTATGTGTTTTCTTCCAGGCTGGCGTTCCTTGCCATGGAGAAGACAGGTATCGGGGAAGCGATCGGAAAAAGGATAGAGAAAGCGCTTCCGGCTATTTCCCAGCTGCCCGCCATAAGCTTTGGGGAAGCGCAATCCTCCCTGGAGTTTATTGAGAGCAATCCGCAGATCAATGAAGCCATATCCGAAAGCCCCTTCCTCAAGCAGCTCGTGGCTATTACCAATTCAGCGGCCGATACCGGGACGGCATACCAGGACAACATTGTTTCTATAAATGATATGCTTGCCTTCACCATCGTAAAGGTTTTGGCCATTGTTGCCATTTTTATTGTTGTTAAACTGCTGGTTGTATTGATCGGAAAGGTTCTTACATCGGTCCTGAATTACAGCGGCATCATGAACACAGCCAACAGGACCGGCGGCATGGCGTTGGGGCTGGCCGCCGGAATGATTGTGACCTACCTGGTTTTTGCCGTAGTAATTCCCTTTATAGGATCATTGAATATTATAAAATTGCCGGAACCCTTCTCGGATTCCATTGTTATGGGTTGGTTCAGCAAACTGATGGCATCTATTGTAGGTTCGGGATGACATCAAGGGAACAGCGCGGATTACTGACTTGTATACAGCACCCGGCAATTGAACGCATAAGGATGTAGGCTTAATATGACACGACAGATCAAGGCCGACCTTGCCATACTCAGTATTACTGTAGTCTGGGGGTCATCATTCATACTGATGAAGAATATCACTGGGAACATACCTTATTATGCGTACCTGTTTCTCAGATTTTCCATAGCCGGGATCCTCCTGGCTATGATTTTTATCAGGCAAATGGGAAAAATAAACCGCAAAACCCTTATCCAGGGAACTATAATCGGTTTTACCCTTTTCGCGGGAATGTCCCTTCAGTTTATAGGCCTGAACTTCACCAGCGCATCCAATTCCGCCTTTATCACCGGGCTGAATGTGGTGATGGTTCCTGTTATTTCCGCGCTATACCTTAAAAAGAAACCTCCTTTCAGGGCCGTGATTGGGGTTATGCTTGCCGCGGCCGGGCTGTTTTTCCTGAGCGGGGGTTTCTCCGGGATCTGGAACATCGGTGATACGCTGACCCTATTGTGTGCCGTATGCTTCGCGTTCCAGATCATCTTTATCGACAAGTTCACGCAGGAATCCGATGCCAGGCAGCTGGCTGTTGTACAGATAATCTCAGCCGCCGTAATGTATGGAATCCTCTGCGCGGGTTATGGGTTTTCGGTTGAACCTGTGCCTGTTGTCATTAATGCCAGGGTTATCCTGACCGCTTTGTATACCGGCGCGATGGGTACCGCATTCGCCTTCGGGGTTCAGACCATCGCCCAGCAATATACCACTCCTACTCGTACAGCACTTATTCTCACATTCGAACCCGTATTCGGAGCGGTTTTCGCGATGACAATACCTGGCCCCGGGGGAGTTACAGAAAGCTTCACCCTCAATACAGGTATGGGATGCCTCCTGATCTTTATAGGGATGATCATTACAGTGGTCCGGTTCAGGGACCTCAGGAAGACCGTTGCTGAAAACCCGTCTGATAATGTAACAGAAAGGTAATCCCCGCGGCTTTATATAGTGCCTTTATATGCCGATATTTTAAAAGAGTGAAGTATCGGAATGGAGGCATCCAAATTGCGTTTCACAAAAGCATCAGCCGTCTTCATTATACTGTTCTGCCTGATCTTAACCTGCCATGCTGCCACTGATTCATTTGCGTCAGGTGAAACCGAAGAGGCTGGTTATGTCTACGGAGTGGTAAGGGATATCAACCCGTCGCTGGGATATATCACGCTTTACAATACCGACGGTTCTGGCATATCACCCGATACCCAGGACAGCCTGTCAAGGAACAGAACTTTCAGTTTTGCCTACAGTATTGCCATAACGAGGGACGGGCTGCCGTCAACGCTTGAAGCGGTACAGCCCGGTGATTTTGCCTTTATCATGCTGGATGAGGACCGATATGTTGCCAGGCTGAGCGTCAGAAGCTATTACAAGCCTTTGTACGGCAAGGTATACCTGACGAGCCCGGCCAACCTGGTGCTGAGGCTGGACGACGGTACCTACCGGAGCATCCCTGTTCCCGCCGATGTGCCGGTTTACCGCAACAACCGGCCGGTACCGCGCAGCGATATTAAAGAAGGCGACCAGATCAGGATGCTGGTGCAGACCAATGGCGCCAGCATGCATGTAGCCGGGATTGACCTGGTGAAGGAGCCCAAAACCATTTCGGCAATCTTCCGTGGTAATGTCGAGTTCTATGATGATTTTAATAATACACTGGTTTTGTCGGGAATAGAGGAGTTTGTAAACGGCAGATGGGAATACTCCCCGGTAATGGGTATCAGAACCTTTACTTACAGCCGTGAATACAGGGACAGGCCAACCGGCCGCATTTCCGGCAAGGCCTATATTGCCGTGCAGCAGGAGGCCGACGGCTCCGACAGCATCGTGATGGCTGCTATAAGGTTCCAGCCTCAATATGAAATTGTTTTCACAGATAACATACTTACCCTTTCCAATACCCTCAGGATGCTGGAGTTTAAGAACTCTTCCCATGTGGTGGGATTCGATTCGGGCACCATAGCGGTCAAGGACGGCAGACTTGTTGATATTAGCTCGCTGGATCCAATGGACCCTGTGCAGTTGTCTGCCGAAAGGCCTGTCGGCTCCGGTGTTTTCGTCGGCCAGGTGGTTGTGAGCAACACACGCGCCGGAAAAGAAAGCCTGACCATTTACAGGGGCAGGATAAATCTTGTGGATTCCCTGAAATCCTTTACTGTCGAGTCCTTTGCTGAGCTTTTAGGCTACAGCTGGTCCTTCAGCAATACTCCAAAGACCTTTGGCATAGATCCTTCTGTAACCAGGTTATTAACGAATGACGGAACAGGAAACATGTTGAACTTCGACGACAGCTTTATCAACCAAACAGTCTATATTGTTGAAGAGGGCGGAAAGACCCTGCTGGTAAGCACCGCGCCCTACGCCGATGTTCCCGTAAGGGGCAGGGTGATGAACCTTACCCAAACCGGGTTCAGGCTCGGAGAGGTCATGGAATACGACCATGAAACCTATATATGGGAATCCGGGCCCAACAGGGAGGTCAATGTACCGGCAGGAGCCATCGTGATCAAAAACGGTCGTATAACCGATATATCGTCTGTTCGTCCGGGCGATAATCTTCGCATGGTATGCAACAGCGCAAGCCATGACGGCATCATAATCATCGTGGAGTAATCAATGGAGGGAAGCGGAATGAAAACAGGACTGATGAAATGGATAGGTTTTATAGCGGTGGCAGCGGTTATTCTCCTGATGCCCATGGAAGCTCTGGCTGTTGAAGGGACACTTGGTTATGAAGGCGGCATATCGGCCGTAAATGTGAGCGAAGATAATGAATACTACTATACTGAAATGTGCTTCCTTACAGGAAAACCCATCTATCTTACAGGCACTCTGACCATTGACAAGCGGGTAAGGAATAACATTGAGACAGCCACATACACCTACAGGCTGGAAAACCCCGAAGAGGGGGCAACCCTGAGAAGGGTAATCATTTGCGAAACCACATCAGAAACCAAGGCTAACGGCCAGATCACAGAATCCACGCGCCTTACCCGGCTGCCCACAGAGGTTATCACTATTGGGGGCGAGAGGTATAACCTGGTGGATTATAATTTTTCAAGGTCGCTTATAACCGATCCAAAGCCGGCCCTTAATTTCTATGCCGGAGAATATGCGGGCAGGAAAACATACGCGGTAAACGGCAACAGGGATAACACCATTACCGTAACGGTATCGGGGAAGCTTTACGCCTATGATCAGTACTGGAGTTCTACCCAGACACAAAAGGTACGGTACATCCTGGAAGCCCGCATGATGGGCGAGGGCACCCCCTATCAGTGGGGCGGTTCGGCTGAGGTTACCGTTTCCACCACAACCCGCCAGCAGATTAAGTATTCCGAAAATGAGCCCTGGCAGATCAGCTTTGACGGCGGCTATGTGAGGAGAACCTGGGAGGAGTCGGTTCTGGATTATGTCGCCAGGCTGCCCGAAATGGACAGCAATAACATGCCCACCCCTGTTCTCAAAGACTATAACGGCAGAACAAGCATCTCCACGCCTCCGGTCCTGGAGCGCCTCATGGTACCCAATATCAAGCAGTTGAGCGGACATTGGGCTCAGGAACCTGTCAGTATTCTTTTTGGCCTTGAGGTCATTCCGGGAACGGGAGAGGATTACAATATCAACAAATACGTTAACCGCCGTGAGTTTGTCACAATGCTCATGCAGGCGGTAAGGGATATACCCGAGGATCCCAATGTACGCACATCCACGCTGAACACCGCCAGAAACAGGAACAAGACCGTGGAAGTATCGCCGTTCCTGGATATTTCGGTGGATGATCCTGATTATCCTTTGATCAAAAAGGCATACGACAGGAAGATCACAGTCGGGACAGGCTATTCCTACTTCAACCCTGATCAGAATATCACCTACGCAGAGGCCATCAAAATGATTGTAAGCGCCCTGGGGCTGGAGAACCTTGCTCCCTGGCCCTATGCCGTAACCCCTTATGTGGATAATGACAGCATACCGACCTACGCCAGGAATGCGGCGTCTGTAGCCTATAGTCTGGGCATCTTCCAGGGTGACGAGAGAGGCTTTTTCAACCCTTCGGGCTTTATTACCAATGAACAGGCCGCAAGGCTGTTTTACAGCCTGATCCAGTATATGGGTGATGAGCTGGTAAAGGATTACTCTGACAGGATGCTTTCATTCTAAGACCGATTCTCTTTGCCCTGCCGATATGCTAAAATGGTTTTTACGGGGCCCTGGGGTTCCGGGTATAACGGACCGTCAGGGTTTCCTCTTACCAGGAGAGATTTTTACACCCGGAGGTTATAAAAGATATGAAAAAAGCAGCAGCCATACTGGTTTTATGTATCATGCTCATTGTGCCATTCACCGCGGCAATGGCCATGGACTACGGGGATTACCTCAACAGTGCCGTTGAGTTTATGCAGGATATGTATTATCTTGATATGGACAACGAAGAGGCACTGAAGGCGGCTTTAAGGGGAATATTCAGCGGTTTGGACCCATATAGCGGTTTTTATAATAACGAGGAAACCCAGAAGCTGAATGAAAGCCTGGAAGGAAGTTTCACCGGGATAGGGGTTGCCATTGAAAAATGTCCTGAAGGGATCCGGATAGTCAGGGTTTATGCGGACTCCCCGGCCGAAAGGGCGGGACTTTGGGATGGGGACATCATTCTGGCAGTAGACGGTGTGTCCACCCTTGGCAAAGAGGCCGACGCCGTAGCACCTGAGATAAGAGGCCCGGAGGGGACAACGGTTACTCTGACCATCCAGCGCCTGTCGGACAAGATGGAGTTTACCATAGAAAGAGGTCTTGTTGTTATTAACCCGGTGGTCTGGAGAATAGAAGGGGATGTGGCATACATCCGTATTGAATCCTTAAACAGCAATACCGCCTACAAGTTCGGCAAGGCCATGGATGAGGTTGAGCAAACGGGAATAACTAAGATCCTGCTGGACATAAGGAGTAATCCGGGCGGCTATGTGAATGAGGCTGTAGACGTTGCGAAGCGGCTGGTGCCCAAAGGGTTGATTACAAGGCTTGATTTTAAGTCTGAAAGGCTTTCCGATTATGACTTCTATTCAGATCTTGATAACTCGCCATACCTTATAGCCGTACTGGTGAACGAGGATACGGCAAGTGCCGCTGAGATATTGGCCGGAGCCATACAGGACTCGGGGAAGGGTATTTTAGTGGGACAGAAGACCTTCGGCAAGGGTGTTGTCCAGAACATGTTCACCGTTCTTACTCCGGAGGCATACGCCAAGTACAGCCAGCGCCACGGGGTGAGATTCATAACAGAGCTTGAATGGCTGATCTACCACGGAGTATTCCTTTCACCCGATGAAGTCCTGGGCAGTATCAGGATAACCACCGGGCACTATCTTACGCGCAATGGCAGGCAAATCCATGGTGATGGGCTTTCGCCCGATGTTGAGGTTATAAACAGGACCCTCCCCAACGGAATTGATCTTATGCTGATCAGCCGCCTGACCAATGACAGGACGCTGGTCCTGGATGACTACGGGAACGACGTATATCATGCCGAAAGGATATTAAAGGCTGCCGGCTATTTTGAGGGTGTTCCTGACAAGAGGCTGGACGAAGAAACTCGGGACGCGGTTAAGAAATTCCAGTCCTCGGTAAATATACGTGTTACCGGGAACATTGACCCTGTTACAAGGGATAAGTTAAATGAGCTCCTCGATACGCTGAGGACCCAGAACGACCCTCAATATGTAAAGGGCATGGAGATACTCAGGATGTTCTAAAACCTGGGACAGAGAAAGAAATCAGGCATGGCTGTTTCTGCCATGGCCGAAGAACAAAGGAGAACGCATAACCCATGCGGGAAACAAAAGAGACGCCGCAGTACAGGTTCCACCTGCAAAGATTCCTGGTTTTCATTGTCCTGGTGCTGGCAGTGATAGGTGTTGCGTTGTACTCTTTTTTCCAGGTCAACCCTTTGGACATTTTCAGGACAGGCTTCGGCGGCACATACAGACAGATGCTTGACGCGGAGGAAGAGACAAATCAGAAAGTGGTGGAATTCCAGTCCGACGGCATCATGGAGCAAGCAAGCCATGCCGCCCTGTCGGATTATATAATTGTGGGGTCGGCCAGCTCTGTTAAATGCTTTGACAAAAATGGCAACCAGCTCTGGCATGTGCCTGTCAGCCTGAAAAAACCCCATGTCCAAACCCAGGGCGATGACATTCTGGTTGCGGATATCGGGGGAAGGTATTTCGGCGTTATAAGGGATGGTGTGGTCCTGTGGGATAAAACCCTGGATGTGGATATAGTAAATGCAGGTATCTATGAGAACTGGGTCCTTGTGATAACCAGTAGCGACCAGGCCGGGTATAAAAGGATCATACATGCCTATTCCCGCGAGGGGCAGAAGGTAGCGTACAGAAACGTTTCCGATTATTATCCCTTTGCGGTTTATCATTATCCCGGCTTTGACCATACTACCTTTATCGTCTGCGGCATCGATGCCCAGAGCCTTGAAACAACGTCCCTGTTTGAGTTCCTTGATCTGTCCATGAACCAGAAGGGAAGCATCCGGGACAGCCAGGGCAGAGAAGACCTGTTTGCAGGCGCCCTGCCGCTCTCCAGTGAAAGGCTGCTCCTGTACGGTGAGAAGGACCTGATATGTGTGGGCAGAGACTTGGGCATGGTCTGGCATGTGGATCTTAGCAGCGATTATCTTACCTCCTGCGGTGTAACCCCGGACGATATAACCGTAGCCGCCGTATTGGACGGCGAGGTTTTAAACAGAGAAAAACGTATGCGAACCGCGCTTAAGGCTATCGATAGCAGGGGATCGGTCCAGGAGTGGCTCGTTTTGGATGCCGAGGTAACCCAGGTTAGGGCGAAGGGGCGCACCATTGCCTGCGCGGCCGGTTCCGAGGTCTATTTTCTCAACGGCAGCGGTGAGGTGATAGATGTCTATACCTCGCTCTCCAAGGTTGACAGCGTCTGTCTTGCAAGTGAGGACCTGGCTTATGTTTACAGCGGAGGGAAGCTGGTATCGGTACGTGTAAATGTCCCGAAAATATTCCTGGGTATATTCTGACAGGGTTTCATATCCTTTATCTTTTCTCCCAAAACTGAAAGACACGGGTATTAAGATCGTTTCCCGCAGAAGTCCGGGGAATGGGATGCCATTCATCGGGCAGGAGCCGCAAGTATTCGGCATATCCAAAGCGTGAATCAATAAGGAGGAGGGCTCCCCTGTCGGTTTCGGACCGTATCAGCCGTCCGGATGCCTGCAGCACCCGGTTGATGCCGGGATAGGTGTAGGCATATGAAAAACCGCTGCCCATCTTATCATCATAATAACTTCGCATGATCTCCTGTTCCGGGCATACCTGGGGAAGCCCTACGCCTACGATTACCACACCGGTAAGGCGATCCCCGGTAAGGTCGATCCCCTCCCCGAAGATACCGCCCATGACGCAAAAGCCGATTCGTGTTATGTCCCCGTATGTGTCAAACTCTCCAAGAAAAGCCTTCCTTGAAGATTCGTCCATGTCCTTCTCCTGGCATAGTATCCTGAAATCGCCCTCCAGGCGCTCAAAGACCTCCATGACATCGGTCATATACTTGTAGGACGGGAAAAAGACCATATAATTGCCTGTATGTCCGCTGACCCACTGATGGATGGCACGAGCGGCATGTTCCAGGTATTTATCCCTGCAACGAAAACGGGTTTCCACGCAGTCCTCGATGACAACCAGCAGGTTCTCACGCGGGAAGGGAGATGGCAGCCTGAGCGTCGCGTCCTCCTCGCGGCCACCCAGTATATCACGAAAATATGACAAGGGCGATAGAGTGGCCGAGAAGAGAATTGATGAACGGGCAGTATCCATGACCTTGCCCAGCATGATACCCGGGTCCAGGCACAGCAGGGTCAGTTTCAGCCGACTTCCTTTCCCGGTAATCATGGTACGGTACTCGGAGGAATAAAGTTCCGAGATATTTTTAAAGTGCAGGAGATCAAAAAAAAGGGATATGAGGGCATCGGTATAATCCTCCTCATCATCGCCCCGGGTCAGCATCCATCCCTCGGTTTCATTGATGAAAGCCGCAACCGGATCGGTGAGAGAATCAGGGAAATCCCGTGAAGCATGATAGCTGATGCCCCCGGCCTCTGTCCTGTCTTCGGCTGTTTTCTTTTCCAGGGAAACAAGGGATTTGCTTATGCCCCGGAGCGCCTTGTACACTTCCGGAAGATCCTTTTTTACCTGCCTGGCCATATCGAGGATCTCCTTTTTATTTATGGAGGCCGAGTACATCTCCCGGGCCCGGTCAAACAGGTTATGTGCCTCATCCACAAGTAACAGGCAGTCTTCACGGGTTTTCTGCTGGAAAAACCGCTTCAGACTAATCCTGGGATCAAATACATAATTGTAGTCGCAGATTATCAGATCGCATTGAAGGGCAATATCCAGGCTCAGCTCAAAAGGACAGAGGGTGTGTCTCATGGCTGTTTCGGTTATGTTTTCCATGTTATATGTGTCTGTCTTCTTTATCAATTCCTTAACTGCTTTCCGTGAACGGTGGGTATAGCCCTGGATATACTGGCATTTGTCGGGATTGCAGTCCCGGATGAGGTGAGGGCAGATCTTGTCCTTAGCGGTCAGTGTCAGGACCCTGAGGCGCAGGCCTTGAAGGGTTAGAAGCCTGTAAGCGTTTTCAGCGACAGCCCGCGTGGTGTTTTTTGCTGTAAGATAAAAAATCCTTTCTATTGTGCCCTCGGCAATCGCCTTGATGGCAGGATACAGTACCCCCATGGTCTTGCCGGTTCCGGTGGGGGCCTGGGCAAAGAGACGTCTGCCGTCCTCTATGCATTTAAAGGTGTTATACGCCAGTAACCGCTGCCCTTCCCGATAGGCTGGAAACGGGAATTCAAGGGCTTTTATGGAAAGATTCCGTGTTATGCGCCACTTTTCCTGGGACAGTGCCCATGCCGCGAAGGGATGGACCAGGCTTTTTACGAATTTCTTCAGCCCGTCAAAGGTAAAGGTCCGGTCAAAGCTCTTTTCCTGTCTGCCGGGCCGGTGGAAATAGGTGAGGCGGACAGTGATCCTGTCAAGGTTTTTGCTGGCAGCATATATATACGCATAGCATTTACCCTGGGCCCAATGGGCTTCGCTGAAATCCTCATGTATCTCCGATAGGGGGGCGGAAGTGGTCTTAATCTCGTGAATGATGGTTTCATCTTCCAGTTCCCAGACGCCATCCGCCCGCCCACTGATTTCCACCATGCATTTCTTTGTCTCGAAGGGATAGGAGAGGTACACTTCGGACCGATAAGCGCCTTCGGTCCTGTGCCTGCTTTGGATTTCAGAATGGACCTGGGTGCCTTCCTGGAGGTGAAAATAGGTGGTGAAAGACCAGGTGGTGTCATCCGGGATGGAAAAAGCCACAAGGTTTCGGACCGAAACCTTGAAAACCGGAGGCTTTTCCTGTTCTGCCTGTTCAAGTCCTTCAGCCATATGGGAGGGATTTACTTCGGTATTTTTCTCAGCTTTTTTCTTCCGCGCCAAACCAGATCTCCCTTTCCAGGAACATATGTTCACCTTTATTTTACTTGACCAAAAACCCCGTGACAAGGAATAAATACAGGAATACCGCGAATTTGGGAAAAATAAACCGGAGGGATGGATTTATTATTTATCTCATGAAAAGGCAAAAGCTTATCTCATGAAAAGGCAAAAGCCTTGTTCCATGTGTGTGATACTGTATGGAACAGGGCTTCTGTGGCAGGGGAGACAGGACTTGAACCCGCGGCCCGCGGTTTTGGAGACCGCTGCTCTACCAACTGAGCTACTCCCCTATGAATTCGACGAATACCAGTATACAATGAAGATACAACGTTGTCAATATGCCGGTTGCCAGTCATCCCGCCATCCCGGACCAGGCCTTTATTCATCCTGTTTGCGCTGGATCCAGCGATGGGTACTGACTAGGCAGGAGCCTACCCTATGGTATGGAGAAGCAGCCTCATTCCTGCCTGATCTTTTTCTTGTCCAACCGGGCGATGAGCTTGTTAATGGGAACGCCCATGCCGTGGAAACGCATTTCGTACTCGGTTGGAATATTGCCTTCCAGGAGATCGCTGTTATAAAGGTCGTAGGTGCTGGCGACCATCTCAAAGGCCGAATCCTCAAATTGCTCCAGGGAGTAATCAAAGAACCCGCGATTGTCTGTCTTGAATTCAATCATCGCGCCATCCTTCAGAATCCTTTCATAGATCCTCAGGTATTTGGGAGATGTAAGCCGCCTTTTGGCATGTCTTTTCTTGGGCCAGGGATCCGAGAAGTTGAGGTACAGCTTGCCGATCTCCCCTTCTCTTAAGAATTCCTCAAGATGTTCGGCGTCAACACTGGTTACGGCCAGGTTGCGCAGGCCCGTTTCAGGTATTTTTCTCAACAGCTTGAGAGCGATGGTGTTGCACCGCTCAACAGCGATGTAATTTATCCCTGGGTTATTCTGGGCCAGAGTAATAATGAACTCTCCCTTGCCGGAGCCGATCTCCAGGTGGATCTCATTGTAGTTGCCAAAATAAGACGACCACCGTTCCTTGAAAATACCGGGCTCAGGCACGTAATTGCTAAAGGATGGCAGCATCTCACTGGCGTTGGGTATACTGCGAAGTCTCATGTGACACCTCGTCAACTCTATGGTTCAATAAATGATTATAAGGCATTGATACGGTTAAGTAAACCCGGGGTTATTTGTCAGTTGGCCTGATGATTTTCCCGTGTGATCAGTATTCGCGAAATGCTAAGCCATCTGTCCCTCTTTATGGCACGGTAAAGGCAGAAGGAGGCCAAAAGGGATGACAACTGTGAGAACAGAAGATCGGTCATGGTGTCAATAAGGCCGATATCCACCTGTCCGTTACCCAAAGGAGTGTCGTTCAGATGGTTGGTCCCCAAAATGGTATCGCTGATAAGTTCGATATACTCCCATAAAAGGCTGATGCCTGCCGCAAAGAGAATCATGAAAACAAAAATAAACCCGGGGGCCAGGGTTCTTAGGGGCATGGGGTTCCTGTTGAGGATATTGATCACCGACAGGGCAAGAGCAGGCGTAATGAAGCCTGACACCAGGTGGATGAAGCTGTCCCACCCTTCAAACCTTTCATAGAAGGACATTATGGCCCCCATTTGCAGGCATAGAAACATGAAAGCCAGGATCATATATTTCAAAAGCGGAGGAATGATAATGCCAAGAAGCCTCTCCAGTATCGCCGGCAGAAGATAAAGCACGCCCAGCGCAAACGACATCCAGACGACAGACCAACCTTTTTCTCCAAACCGGGTTACGGCTGAAATAACCAGCAATAAATAGAGTATAACGTAGACAAAACCAAGAAACCTGTTCTTCATCCGACACCTCGCGGAGGGCTCCGATACCGCTTCTGCTTTAGTATGGTTGCAATACAGGATTAATATGTCATTGCGAGCGGAGCGTCATCGAAGCGCGGCAATCTCATCTGTGTTCGCCAGTTATTGCGTGTTATAGCCGTGCTGTTCAGTCTCTCCTTCAGTCCTCGTCGCAGGAAGTTGTGCATGCTCATGCTTGATCTCGCAGGGCCGCCGGTAACGTCGCATCGGTGCGACTTTCGGCTAAAAACAACATCCGGTTGTTTTTTCCTGCTCGATTAGCGCATTTCTCATACAACTTCATCTGATCCTGCGGAGTCATTCGAGACAGAAACAGCACGTCTTATGCACGCTATTGCGGGGTATAAACTCTAATAGCTTTTTGCTATTATGGGATTGTTTCGGCGAGCTGATCCTCGTAATTACAAGGGCGGTGGCGTCCTCACAATGACAAGATTTAAACCCGAATGACATAACCTGATAAAGGTCTTGACAAGGCAGCCGCATGGTCATATAATGAATGGGCATGTAAAGCAAAAGTGCTTGACAGGGTGAAACCGTTGGAGGATAATTTAAAAACCGGGGCCGATATGGCTGAAAGTGCCGAGTTTTACAAGGTTTCCATACTGCTGGATTTCTATGGGCAGCTTCTCACAGCCCGCCAGTATGAAATCCTGGATATGTATTATAACAACGATTACTCCCTGGGAGAGATCGCCGGGGAACTTGGCATAAGCAGGCAGGGCGTCCACGACAGCATACGGAAAGGGCGGGCAGCCCTGGAAGCCTATGAAGCGCGGCTGAGCCTTGCGGCACGCTTCCGTGAGCAGGAAGAAATGGTGAAAAAGGCCCTTTCCTGCCTGAAGAAAGTGGAGAGTGAGGTTCCCCGGGCAGCGGGGAACAGTTCTTTCCAAAAGGCGGTAAAAGCCCTGGAAAAGGTTTTGGATTCATTATAAGTTTTGAGGGATTGAAACATGGTATTCGAAGGATTATCCGAAAAACTTCAGAACCTGATGAGGAAGATAAAGGGACAGGCGCGCATCACCGAGAAGGATGTCAAGGAGATGATGCGCGAGGTCAAGCTTGCCCTCCTTGAGGCTGACGTCAACTTCAAGGTGGTAAAGGAGTTCATCAACGGCATCACCGAACGGGCTGTGGGCAGTGAGGTTTTAGAGAGCCTGACACCTGGGCAGCAGGTTGTGAAGATCGTCCATGAGGAACTTATCAAGCTCATGGGAACAACCCCGGCCAGGATTACTTTCTCACCGGCCCCTCCTTCGGTTTACATGATGGTGGGTTTGCAGGGTTCCGGTAAAACCACCACAAGCGGAAAGCTTGCCAACCTCCTTCGCAAGGAGGGCAAGAAGCCTCTGCTTGTGGCTTGCGACGTATACCGCCCAGCCGCCGTCAAGCAGCTCCAGGTGGTGGGAAGCCAGTTGAACATACCGGTGTTCGAGATGGGCACCGGCAATGATCCCGTGGATATAGCCAAAAAGGCTGTAGATCATGCCAGATCCATGCAGTATGACGTGGTGATCATCGACACGGCGGGACGGCTCCATGTGGATGCCGAGCTGATGGAGGAGCTGCGGCGCATCAAGCAAAGCGTTAAACCCCATGAGATACTCCTGGTCGTGGATGCAATGACAGGCCAGGATGCCGTGAATGTAGCCGGATCATTCAATGAACAGCTGGGCATAGATGGAATCATACTCACCAAGCTGGATGGGGATACAAGGGGCGGAGCGGCGCTGTCTGCCAGGGCTGTTACCGGAAAACCCATCAAGTTTGCGGGTATGGGTGAGAAGCTTAATGACCTGGAACCCTTCTATCCGGATCGAATGGCTTCCCGTATTCTTGGGATGGGAGATGTGCTTAGCCTTATAGAAAAGGCGCAGGAGGCCTTCGACGAGAAAAAAGCGGAGGAGCTTGAGAAGAGAATACGTTCCCAGCAATTTACGCTGGAGGACTTTCTGGAGCAGATGCAGCAGCTGAAGAAAATGGGCCCGTTGAACCAGATACTGGGAATGCTGCCCGGAATCAACGCCAAAGCCCTCAAAGGGATTGACCTGGATGAAAAACAGATGGAAAGGACGCTGGCAATCATCCGGTCCATGACCCCGCAGGAGAGGAGCAATCCCGGAATACTTAATGCCAGCAGGCGTCAGCGTATCGCAAAGGGCAGCGGTACGTCGGTAACCGATGTGAACAGGCTGTTAAAACAGTTTGAGGATGTCCGGAAGATGATCAGGGCCTTCCAGGGCAAGAGGGGCGGCAGGCTTATGAAGGGCATGGGAGGTTACAGAATGCCCTTCTGATCAGTTGGTATATTACATCATTCATAAATGGCAGAGCAGCAATGTGAGAAAGGTGGTGAAAACATGGTAAAGATAAGGCTGAAAAGGATTGGCGCAAAGAAGAAACCTTATTACAGAATTGTTGTTGCCGACTCCAGGTCTCCCCGGGACGGCAAGTTTATTGAGCAGATCGGTACCTATAATCCTCTTACAGATCCATCCGAGGTTAAAGTGGATGTTGAGAAGGCTAAAAAGTGGCTTTCTACCGGTGCTCAGCCTACAGAAACCGTTAAAAAGCTGCTTAAGATAGCAGGAGTGACAGAGTAACCCATTCCCTTTTTGAATGGAGGTACTAGGAGGTACTATCAATGAAAGAATTGCTGGAACATATTGCCAAGTCGTTGGTCGATAATCCTGAAGAGGTTTCGGTAAATGAGGTGGAGGGTGAGCACTCAATCATTCTGGAACTCAAGGTATCGGAAGACGATATGGGCAAGGTTATCGGAAAACAGGGAAGGATTGCAAAGGCAATACGAACTGTTATGAAGGCCTCAGCCATACGCGACAATAAAAGGGTTGTGGTTGAAATCATCCAGTAATCCGGCAGCGCCATTCCAAATGGTATCGGGGCGAACTGCCTGGCAGGTATGAGGTATCTTCCCGGTCAAAAAGGCTGTCTTTAGAAGGCAGCCTTTTACAATACCCAAAACAGCGCTTAACAGGACTTTCTTAGGCGTATGGACTCAAACACCTTCTGACCCGGCAGAACCTTGATGTGGCAGGATCTGTACCAGTACTCCCCGTCATACTTCGAGCATATGGTATAAAAACCGGGGGGAAGATCCTCGATCCTGAAATTTCCGTTGGCATCCGAACTGGTTTTATGTACCGGGGATTTGCATTCGGAGCCGAAATAAAGAAGGATTTCCGCATTGGCGACCCGCTCGGTTGAGCCTTCCAGACATGTGACCCCGGTTATTCTACCTGACAGATCATTGTTATTCCTGATAAAAATATTCAGGTTCTGTGTGTTCAACTGGCTGGGATTGACATCAACCCGCTGATGCTGGTCCATATCCTGGTTATTATACTGTATGCTTTCCTTGTCCAGCCTGATTGACCTGTCTTCCCCTGTCCTGACTTTGGGCTGCTCTTTCTGAGGCTCCATTACCACCACCCCTTTCTTTGTGCCGTATCTATATAGGATGGAAGTGGGGATATAATCCCCACTCATTTGATCAATACAACTTCTGCGGCTTCTTGTCATCAGCTTTGTCGCCCTTGCCTTCAATCTCGGCCTCGCCCTCGGCTTCAGCCTTGGCATAACTGTCGGCATCGCTATCGGCCTTCTGTCCCTGGCCCTGGTACTGCTTCTGGGTCAGGACATTGTAGTTGATCTGCTTGTTGAACTGCCGCTGCCTGTTGTTCTGGTCCTCGTCATCCCAAACAAGATCCAGATCGGCCTTTATCTCTGCCTTGATTTCGGTCTTAAGCGTTTTTCTCAGTTCGTCAAGTTCGTATTTATCCATTTTTTCGCCCCCTTTCCCCACAGGGATGTTTGTCCTACTTCATATTATGCAGACAGGCCATGATTGCTAATGTCTTTTGGATTGCCAAAAGGGTGCCGACAGCAGGAAAAGAAAAAGGCCTGTCCGGCTTGGACAGGCCTTTTACGTATGAATCTATGAACGAAATATTTCCAGCGCCTGGTTTTGGGCCGCGATTATTTTATCGCAAAAACTATCAAATTCCTCATCGGCAACCTGCAGTTCGGGATGGGACAGGATATACTCGATAGACAGCCTCACGCCCTGGTCGAAACGCATGGTGGCAGTAAAACCCGGAACCAGGCGCTTGATCTTGCTGTTGTCAAAGACTACGCTGTAGGTCTTGTCCCCCAGGAGGGATCCGTACAGTTCAGGATCGCACGCCGCAAGGAAGTCCGAGGAAACATGGACCTTTTTTACAGTCACTCCCAATGCCCGGCCAATACAGTCATATATGGAGTTCCAGGTAAGGGACTCGTCGGAGGTAATATGAACCGCCTCGCCTATGGCCGCGGGGTTCGCCATGATACCCACGAATGCCTTGGCAAAATCGGTATTGTAGGTAAGGGTCCAAAGGGATGATCCGTCGCCGTGAATGATGACCGGCTTTCCTTTTATTATGCGATCGATTACCTGCCAGCTCCCTTTCCTGCCATGGACGGCCAGGGGTACGTTCCTCTCATCATAGGTATGGCTCGGCCTGACAATGGTTACAGGGAATCCTTTCTGCCGGTATTCCAGCATCAAACGCTCCTCGCAGGCAATCTTATCCCTGGAATACTCCCAGTAGGGGTTGGCAAGGGGTGTGCTTTCGGTGATCCTGTAATGGGAAAGGGGCTTTTGATAGGCCGATGCAGAGCTTATAAATATATACTGCGATGTCTTGCCTGTGAACAGCCGGATATCGCGCTCAACCTGCTGGGGCACATATGCAATGAAATCGGCCACCACGTCGAATGTCATGCCCCCGATCAACCGAACCGCCTCTGATTCCTGGTCTATATCGCACTGTATAACCCTTGCGCCGGCGGGAACCCTTTCAGGCCTGCTGCCCCTGTTCAGAAGATAAAGCTCCCATCCCATTTCTGCCGCCAGCCTGGAAATGGCCGAACTGATGGTGCCAGTACCGCCTATAAACAGAGCTCTCATAATACTCCCTCCTTGCATGCTTTCCTTCATTATATAAGACATGGACGGTTATTAATATAAATTTCTTACTGTAGTATTGAAATCTTAAGATGAAGCCGGAGCAGGAATCCGGGTGGGAACTGCCCTGGTTTCATTCCAGGCGTTCGGGGCTCTGTCGCTCATGATATACATGAGCCTTTTTAAAGCAGAACAAAAGAAGTACGGCGCAAAACAGGGCGGAGTGTAATCTCCGCCCTGTGTTATCGCATCTTCGCCTCATTTTGCCTGGATGTATCCTTCGGCCTTGAGAAGCTCCGCTATGAGCACGCCGCCTCCGGCAGCGCCCCTTACGGTGTTATGGGAAAGGCTGATAAATTTGTAATCCAACAGGGTATCCTCGCGAAGCCTTCCAACCGATACTCCCATACCGTTTCCAAGATCACGGTCCAGTTTGGTCTGGGGCCTGTTGCCTTCCTCATAGTAGGTGATGAACGGCTTGGGAGCGCTGGGAAGATCAAGCTTCTGGGGAACGCCTTCGAATGAACGCCACGACTGGATGATCTCATCTTTGGAGGGTTTCTTTTCAAAGCTTACATAAACCGCGGCCATATGCCCGTCGGTTACCGGAACCCTTATACACTGGGTGGTGATGAGGGGTTTATCAGCACTGATAATGGCGCCGTCCTTGATTTCTCCCCATATCTTGAGGGGTTCCTGTTCGCTTTTTTCTTCTTCCCCGCCTATATAAGGAATAACGTTGTCTACCATTTCAGGCCAGTCGGCAAAGGATTTTCCAGCGCCTGAGATGGCCTGGTAGGTGCATGCCACAACCTTTACGGGACCGTATTCCAAAAGGGGATGGAGCGCGGGCACATAGCTCTGGATGGAGCAGTTGGGTTTAACTGCGATAAAGCCGTTCTTTATCCCCAGACGTTTTCTCTGTGCCTCTATTACATGGATATGGCCAGGATTGATCTCCGGGATGACCATGGGCACGTCAGGAGTCCAGCGGTTGGCAGAATTATTGGAAACAACAGGTGTTTCAGCCTTTGCATAGGCTTCTTCCAGCGCCCGGATCTCATCTTTTTTCATATCTACGGCGCAAAAGATGAAATCAACCTCGCTGGCCACCTCTTCCACTCGGGATGCGTCCTTTATGACAAGGTTCTTTACCTTTTCAGGCATTTTGGAAGAAAGCTTCCACCTGTGGGCAACCGACTCCTCGTAGGTCTTTCCCGCTGAGTTTTTGCTGGCCGCAATGGTGGTGACCTCAAACCAGGGATGGTTTTCCAGGAGGGCTACAAATCTTTGCCCCACCATTCCTGTTCCGCCGACAATGCCAACCTTCAATTTTCCTGCCATAATCAAAACTCCTTTCTTGCCGCGAAAACTGCTTCTTTGATTTCTTTGATACCGATTGATGCATTTACTTGATATATATGCTGCTCAGGGGTGCCCGTACCCTTTATGAAGAAATCCGGTATATAAGGGTGTTTATTAATAGCATTATAATGTATAAGACAATGATCTTCAAACATTTTTTATGTGTTTGCAAAGTTTGGGGCTCCATGTTATAATAATACGTCGTGAATACAGAGTGGTCCGCTTCCGGCGAGAATGATACACACGATTAATACCGGTATGAACACTCTATGAATTGGAGGAAAGTAAAATGGACATTATTCGTGCGCTCGAGCAGGAAAGCATGAAGAAGGATCTTCCCAACCTGAAAATCGGTGACTACTTAAGGGTCAACGTAAAGGTTAAGGAAGGGAGCCGTGAAAGAATACAGTCCTTCGAAGGAACAGTCATCGCCATGCGCGGCAGTGGAATAAGAAAGACCATTACTGTTAGAAGAGTTTCCTACGGCATAGGCGTTGAAAGGGTCTTTCCGATCCACTCCCCGAAGGTTGCCTCGTTTGAGATCATCCGCAGGGGTAAGATCAGAAGGGCAAAGCTCTATTACCTGCGCGAAAGGGTTGGCAAGAAGGCCCGGGTCAAGGAAGACCTTACGGCAGCAATCGATTAATACCAATGGAAAAAGAGGACGCAAGTCCTCTTTTTATTATGGATTTTCCCAGTGTTATGGAACAGACACAGATTTGATCAAAGCCTGGTTTAGAGATAAAATAAAAGGGCATGGTTATTGCTGAGAGGGTTTGCGAAAGGAGACATCTGCCTTGAATATTCAATGGTTTCCCGGCCATATGGCCAAGGCCCGAAGATTGATCAGGGAGAATATGAAACTGGTGGATGTGGTCATCGAGCTGTTGGATGCCAGAATACCCCTGTCCAGCCGCAACCCTGAAATAGATACGCTTGTGGGCCAAAAGCCCAGGATAATAGCCCTCAATAAAAGCGATCTCTCGGATCCCGGAAAGAACAGGCTATGGGCCCAGTATTTCATAAAAAGCAATACTGAGGTAATATACACCAATGCCATAACCGGCGCCGGCATGGAGCAGCTGAAGGACAAGCTGAAGGAGCTTACCCGCCGCAAAACCGAATCGGCGGCCGCCAGGGGCCGGATAGGCAGGGCTGTGAAGACCATGGTGGTTGGTATACCTAATGTGGGGAAGTCTGCCTTTATCAATAAGATTGCCGGGAAGGCCAGCGCCCGAACCGGCGACAAACCCGGCGTAACCCGGGCCAAGCAGTGGGTCAGGATCAATCCGGAGATCCAGCTTCTTGATACCCCGGGCATACTCTGGCCTAAATTTGAGGATCCAAATACCGGCCTCAACCTGGCCTTTACGGGAGCTATCAAAGATGAGATCATGGACACCACCGAGCTAGCAGCAAGGCTTATGGAGCGGCTGGCGGCCATGTATCCCGACAAGCTCATGGAGCGCTACAAGCTGGGCCAGGTAAAGGATCGGTCAGGGTTCATGCTTCTTGAAGAAGCGGGGAGGAACCGGGGATGCCTTGTTACGGGCGGAGAGGTGGACTTTAACAGGATAGCTGTAATCGTGCTGGATGAGTTCCGGGGCGGCCGGATCGGTAAGATTACCCTGGAAGATCCGCCGAAGTAAAAATTAGACTTAGGAGGAGCCGCCATGAAAAAGCCAACCCTGAAAGAGATTACCCGAAAGGCAGAGGAGATGCCGCTGGAGAAAGCCCATCGCTGGCTTCTTGAGCTGTCTGAGGAATTCGGGGGCTCGGTTAAAAAGATTGCCGATAAATACTACAAGAAGCTTGAAGCACAGAGAAAGGAAAAGGAGCGTCTTAAGGCCATGATGGCCATTGAAAACGACGCCCGGGAAAAAGGATATTGCTTTATCGGCGGGGTAGATGAAGCGGGCAGGGGCCCCCTGGCAGGACCCGTGGTGGCTGCGTGTGTAATCCTTCCGAAGGAAGCCGTGATTTACGGGCTGAACGATTCCAAGAAGGTTTCTCCCTCAAAGCGGGACAAGCTGTATGATGAAATAAGGGAAAAGGCGGTTGCCTATGGCATAGGCATCGCCGACCATACATATATCGACAGGGTCAACATACATAACGCCACAAAAAAGGCCATGGAAACAGCCATCCTTTCCATGGAGACAAGGCCGGACTTCTTAATAATCGACGCTCTCCGGTTGGATCTGGACATAACACAGATGTCGGTTCCAAAAGCCGATGCATTAAGCGCCTCAGCGGCGGCCGCGTCAATCCTTGCCAAGGTGACCAGGGACCGCATCATGGAAAAAATGGACATAAAATACCCCGGATATGGTTTTGCCAGGCATAAGGGCTACGGCACCGAGGCTCATATTGAAGCAATAAGAAGGCTGGGACTCTGTCCCATACACCGGAGAAGCTTTACCTCCGGCCTGATGGGGTCCGGAACCGCGGTATAAGACTATTGCCGCGGCGCGTCAGCGGGGTGTATAAAGTGAGGATCGACGGGCATTTTCCCCAGCATTATTTCCATATAATATCCAAAGCGGCTCTTGAAGGCCTGAATGCGGGCGACCTGGTCCAGGGCAGGGTGACCGCCATGGAGAATGGGCTGCTTCTAATTAAGTTCCTGGATGGTTCAAGCTTTTCGGCAAGTATCCCGGAAGGCCTCGATGTGTCTCCCGGCACCATGCTGACCCTTCAGATCGGAGAGCCGGCGGGGGACCAGGCCACCGCCAGGATCATCAGGATGGACACCCCACCTATGCAGGAGGCCGAATCGAATGACCAGGTATCCAGGCAGCTCCGGCACCTGGGAGTCAAGGCAACAGGAGCCCTCATTTCAAAAGTGCTGGACTTGATTAAGGAAAACCCGGACCTTGGGGTTGAAAAAGCAGCGTTTTTGGCCGCCAACAGGATGGAATCAGACCCGGCCATGTTGGAGATGGCGGTGAAGCTGGCAGACAGGGAATTTGACCTTAACGACAATCTCCAGGCTTTAAGCCGACTTATTGCCGATACGCTTTCACAGGCGGATAGGGTAAGCCGGGAGAGCGTGTTAAAACCCCTTCTGTTTGAGCAGGAGGCGGAGCCTGTTGTGCGAAGCCTGGCAGAAAAGCTCGCAGAACCGGAAAACGAATTTTCGAAGGAAGGATTGGCTTCCGGTCAGGAGGCAAGGCTTTTTCTTGCGGGAAAACTTATGGATGCTATAAAAAATTCCATAATCGGGCGGGAGCCGCCGGACAGGGAACAGGTTTATGATGCAATCAAGAATGCATTATCAACACTTGACCCCGGCAAGAGCACCCCGACCGGGAGTCCGGGTGCTGGTAAAAATCCCCCGATGGGCGGTTTGAGCATTGAGGATAACCAACTGGACGAGGTTCTAAGGGGTTTTACTGGAGAAATCCTGCATATAGCGGAGAAGATCAAAGGTTTATTCAAGAAAGAATCCCCTGATATTAAGACCATCGTAGGGAGTATTATCGAGAAAGCCTATGTCAGGGCGGAAGACGGCAGGACCGAAGCCATCGACCTGGAGGAAAAGACGGAGGCCCTAAAAAAGGTCCTGAGCCTTGCCTCGGACTCGGCAAAACTGGCCGGCGAAAAGGGAGGCCAGGCCATCCGGCCGGTGGTCCAGGAACTGTCCAATGCCCTTCGCTTTTTCAGCCAGGTCAACACGTATCATGTGTTCATGCACATCCCGCTCATAATAAACCGGCATGAAACCGCAGGCCAGCTCTATATCATGAAGCGAAAATCAAAAAAGGGCAGGATTGATCCTAACCAGTTCACCTTGTTTATGTCCCTCAATACCCGGAACCTTGGGCTGGTTGAAACCTTTTTGAATGCAGCCTACAAATATGTGACCGTCCATTTCAGGGTGGAAAGCGATCATCTTGCGGATTTTGTGGAGGCCCAGCGCAAGGATCTTTACGACACCCTGGAAAAAAAAGGCTATAAACTGGCCGAGATGAAGTGCAGGGTTTTTGAAAGTGAGCCGGTAAACCTGCTGAATGCCGGGAACGTGACCGAATCCGCGCTTGGCATGAATGCCCGCGTTGATCTGAGGATATAGGGAGAGAACAGGACATGAAGGATAGACCTGATAAAATAAAAAAAGCGGCTGCGCTCTCCTATGAGCCTGGAGAAGACAAGGCCCCGAAAGTGGTGGCCTCAGGCAAGGGGGTCATGGCCGAAAAGATAATAGAAAAGGCGAAGGAGGCCAGGATCCCTGTATATGAGGACGAACACCTTGCCGAGGCATTGACCGATATAAAGCTGGGATCGGAAATACCATACGAACTCTACGAGGTTGTGGCGGAGGTCCTTGCCTTCATCAGCAGGCTTGACGGCAAATACTCACGGTACGGGAGTTAATAATATGGTCAATAACAATGGGATGGCTGAATATGAATAACAGGGTACTGGGAAAAATCGGCGAGGCTGCCGCAATGGAATACATAATGAGCCGTGGGATGAAACCCCTTGCCAGAAACTACAGGGTGAGCCGTTTGGGTGAGATCGATATTATCGCGAAGGATGGCGACACCCTGTGTTTTATTGAGGTCAAAGCCAGAAGGGGAGACCGTTACGGCACGCCGGCGGAGGCCGTATCCTACGCTAAACGAAATACCATAACCAAGGTCGCCCAGGTCTATGCCGTAAGAAATGGAGTCTATGACATGCCTTTGCGCTTTGACGTGATTGAGGTGTATATGGGACCGGACTGCAGCATAAAATCCGTGGAGCATATCAAGGACGCTTTTTAAGAGGTATGGCGGCGTTCAGGCAAAGGACGCCGGCGGAGGGGAGAACATATGCGGATATTCGACGGCCATTGCGATACATTGTCAAAAATCAACCATCCCGATGAGCTTATCAGGAACGGCTTCCACTGGGATTTGGAGCGAGCCGGAAAGTACGGCGCCTATGTGCAGGTTCTGTCTTCCTTTGCCGGCGACGTCCAGCGGTACGATCCGGCGGCGGTAATGGAAAGCCAGCTTGAAAAGGCAATAGCATTTGAGAGCAATCACCCGGACCGTCTGAAGCTGATTCGGTCGGCATCGGACCTCAAGGCCTCTGAAAACGGCGGCGTTTTTGGTATCCTCGGAGCCGAGGGAGCAGAGATCTTCAAAGGGAGCATAAAGGAGCTGGAGCGTTGGTTCAGGAAAGGCCTCAGGGTTGTAACCCTTTGTTGGAACTATGATAATGAGGTCTGCGACAGCGTGGCCGGACGGCGCACCCATCGTGGCCTTTCACCCTTCGGCCGGAAGGTGGTGGAAAGGATGCAGGAACTGGGCATGGTTATTGACCTTTCCCATACCTCCGATGAAACATTTGAAGATGTCATATCCCGTGTGAGTTCCCCGGTCGCAGCGACCCACTCCAACTGCCGCGCAATATGCGGTCACCCAAGGAACCTCACCGATGAACAGATTCGTGGAATCGCCGGAACCGACGGCGTGATAGGCATCAACTTTTACGCATATTTTCTTACTGGTTCGGGAAAAGCGCGAATTAAGGATATAATTAGCCATATAGAGCATATATCCGGGCTGGTTGGAACCAGGCATATCGGGTTGGGCTGCGATTTTGACGGGGCAGATCCCATGCCGGAGGGAATAACGGGAGCGGAAAGCCTGACCCTGGTGCTGGAGACCCTGGCAAAAGCCAACTACAGCGAGCAGGACATCCGGATGATAGCCGGGGGAAATTTTCTGAGGATTTTTACACGGATTTTAAGATAATATTTCAGTAACATGCCGACTATATTGCACAAGTTGTGAATAGCTTTAAAATATTGTATAATAGTTCTGCCGTAAACAGCCATTTACGGCTATCCTTCGGGGGGAAAGGAACCGCCGTATGATGGATAGAAAAGATCTGCTGGAACTGGAGGCGGAGGAGCTCAAAAACGAGCTTGTCGCATTGGGCGAAAAGCCCTTCAGGGCCGGGCAGATTTGGAAGTGGCTCTATGCCGGGCAATTGGATTTCCGGGAGATGAGCAACCTGCCTCTTAATCTGAGGGAGACGCTCTCGGAGCGGTATAAAGCCGGAGGCGTAAGGATAAGAAATAAGCTTACATCCAAGGTGGACGGAACAAGGAAGTACCTGTTTGAACTGGATGACGGCAATATTATTGAAGGCGTGCTCATGCAGTATCATTACGGGTTTTCAGCATGCCTGTCCACTCAGGTGGGATGCAGGATGGGGTGCGGTTTTTGTGCCTCATCACCGCTGGGGTTCATAAGGAACCTCACAAAAGGGGAGATGCTGGGCCAGGTACTGTGCATGGCCCATGACATCATAGACAGGATCAGCCATGTGGTACTGATGGGTATAGGCGAGCCCTTCGATAATTACGAAAACGTTGTTGGCTTTTTGAGGCGCATCAACAGGGAGGACACCCTGAACATAAGCTTCAGGAAAATGACGGTATCAACCTGCGGAATAGTGCCGGGAATCCTCCGCTTTGCCCGTGAAGGTTTCCCGGTGAACCTGTCTGTGTCCCTGCATGCGCCCAACGACCACATCAGGGCCAGGATTATGCCCATCGCGAGAAGATGGCCCATGGACGAGCTTCTGGCGGCTTGCGAGGAGTATGCCAGGTTTACTTCAAGACGCGTGACCTATGAATATGCTCTGATAAAGGATGTAAACGACTCCATCGGCTACGCTGAAGAGTTGGCGGGAAGGCTGAAAAATACGCTGTGCCATGTCAACCTGATTCCTGTTAACAGGGTAGAGGGCGCGGGGTATGACAGGAGCAGCCGCGAGAGGGTTGACAGGTTCAGGGCGGCCCTGGAAACAAGGGGCATTGCCGTAACTGTCAGGCGCGAGCTGGGAACCGACATCATGGCCGCATGCGGCCAGCTGCGAAGGGATACCTTGCGGCGATCGGGGAAGGTGTAAGATGTGAAGTATTCGGCATTGAGCGACATCGGACAGAAAAGGGAAAAGAATGAGGACAGCTGGAATATCATACTGGATGCCGATGGAAACCCGGTAGGCTTTGTCGTGGCCGATGGTATGGGAGGATACCTTGCGGGAGAGGAAGCCAGCCGCATTGCCGTCCAGGAGATCTCATCAATGGTCATGGAATGCGTTGAAGCCAAGGATATCCCCACCATGCATGAGATCATCAATAACCGGATAGAGGCCATAAACAGGCAGATCATGGAGTACTCCAGCAGGAACCTTGGTGGGATGGCCTCCGGTACCACGCTTTCCATAGGCATAGTAAAGGGACAGGAGCTCTTTATCGCCCACATAGGCGACGGAAGGGTGTACCTTATCCGCGATTCCATGATCCGTCCCATCACCCAGGATCACACCTACGTGGCGGAACTTGTCAAAGGCGGAATTATTTCGTCCAACGAAGCCCTCACACATCCAGAGAAGAACAAGATCACAAGGGCATTGGGATTTAGCGAGAACTACCTTCCCGATTTTTACCGGGAAACCATAAATGAAAACGATATTTTCGTTTTTTGTACCGATGGCCTCTATGAACACCTTTCTGACGAAGAAATCCTTGAGATAGTGCGGAAAGGTCCAATAGAAGAGGCCTCATCAGAATTGATAAAAGCCGTGAATCAGCGGGGTGGAAATGATAACGTTACCGTGATAGTTGCCTGGTCTTAAGGCAGGGTAAAGAGGTGTACAGATGGAAGGAACAGTTTTAGGAAACAGATATAGCATACTGTCAGAAATCGGTTCGGGAGGCATGGCCAGGGTTTACAAGGCCCAGGACCGTTATCTCCAGCGTCATGTGGCAGTAAAAATCCTAAAGGACGAATTCAAGCATGATGTTGATTTTCTTAAGCGCTTTGAGAAAGAGGCACAGGCTGCCGCAAGCCTGACCCACCCGAATATTGTCCAGATATACGATGTAGGAACCGATGACGACAATTACTATATAGTCATGGAACTTGTGGAGGGTATCACCCTTAAGGAATACATCAGGCAGGTGGGCGCCCTGGATTGGAAGGAAGCCGTAAGCATCACCATTCAGATCTGCAGCGCCCTGAGCAAAGCCCATAGCAGAAACATCGTCCATCGGGACATCAAACCCCAGAATATTCTCATAACCTCCGACGGCATCCCCAAGGTGACCGATTTCGGTATTGCCCGGGCAGTATCGGCCGATACGGCTACCATGAAGATAGACACCATAGGATCAGTGCACTACTCATCGCCGGAGCAGGTCCGGGGAGGATACATCGACGAGAAGTCGGATATCTATTCCATCGGTGTTACATTTTTCGAGATGATAACCGGCAGACTGCCCTTTGACGGGGAGTCCTCTGTTTCGGTGGCTTTGAAGCACATACAGGACATTCCTCCGCTTCCCGCCGATGTCAAGCCCGGCATACCTTCGGCTTTGAACATGATTGTTATGAAGGCCATGGCAAAATCCAGGAAAGACCGCTACCAGTCCGCTTCGGAGATGATACAGGATCTTGAAAACCTGATGGGGAAACCCAGCGACGCTACTGAAATCCTGTTACCCAACGTGAAGCATGAACGCAGCAGGTATGACACCAGAAAACTCGAAGTATTGGAGGAGGATGACTTGGCCAGGATGAACCGTAAGCCTTCAAGGAGAAGTCCCAACAGAACCATGCGGGCTGTGCTTCCGTTCCTCTATGTGGTCCTCATTTTGGTGATCGCAGGCGGAATCTATTTGTTTATCAGCGCCATTATCAACGAATTCAAACAGGAGGTCCGCCAGCCTGAGGCTATTGTGGTGGGCACTTATCTGAACCGCAACATCAATGAGGTTATAGCCGAACTGGAAGAAAAGGGGATAAAGCCTTACGATATTGTATACAGGAGCAGCGATACGTTTGAAAAGGATATCGTTATGGATCAGAGCATTCCCCCCGGAAACTCCATAAAGGCGGGCAGCATATATACCACCCTTACCCTTACCGTAAGTCAGGGCGCTGATATGGTGACCATACCTTACGTCAGAATGCAGGATCGTGCCTATGTATATTACCTGCTTAAGGATGAATATGGCCTCGATGTTGAAGAGAAGTCCGAGTACAATGAAGAGGTGCCCGTAAATATGGCTATTCGGACCGAGCCTGATGCCAATACCCAGGTGAGGCGCGGAGACAAGGTGATCCTGTATTGGAGCCTTGGCCCCAAGAAAGAGGAAGTCGTGGTTCCGTATCTGATCGGGATGACCTATGATCAGGCTCTGGCTCTTCTCGACCAGTCCAAACTGAAGATAGGAAGGACATATCCGGAAGGCCGCGAAGGTTTCCAGGGTGTGGTTATAGACCAGTTCCCCAAGTATGGAGACATCGTGCTGGAAGACACGGCGGTGGACATCACATTTGAAGATGACAGCGTGCCAGTACCTCCAGGAGATCCGCCGCAAGGTACTCGCCCGGTTACAATAGTAGTTCCTCTGCCGCCTGGCGTAGAAGGAGATACTGTTTACGTCAGGATGGTAAAGATAGACAACGCCACCAATGAGGAAACAATACTCATTGATAACGCCCATATCAAGGCCGACGAGTTCCCGCATAATGTCGTGGTTAATATACCCCAAAGCGGCGGCTGCACCATAAGGGCTTATGTCAACAATATCCTGGTAACCGAAAAGATCTATTAACAGCATGGCAGGGTGATGGCTTTTAGGGAAAGTATGGACAATAAAAGACAAGGTATAATTCTCAAGGGAGTAGGAGGTTTTTACGAAGTCATGGACAGGGCGGCAGGTTTGGTATATACCTGCAAAGCCCGGGGTGTCCATCGCAAAGCGGGAGGAAAATCGCCCCTCCCGGGAGACAACGTAACCTTTAGAGTGATAGATGAAAAAGACCGGACAGGGTTTATCGACAGGATAGGCGAGAGGAAGAACGAATTTGCCAGGCCGCCTGTGGCCAATATAGACCAGCTCGCAATTGTTCTGGCTGTTAAAAGCCCGGAACCCGACCTGAGCTTGGCTGACAAGCTGCTGATTACCTGTGAGGCAAAGGACATTACTCCCATTATCTTGGTAAACAAGGTAGACCTGGATGAAGGCGGCATCGCTGAACACATAGGCGGGATATATCAGAAGGCGGGATACAGGACTATCCTGATCAGCAAGGTGCTGGATGCGGGTTATGATGAACTTCACCAGGAACTTAAAGGATATAAGACGGCATTTGCCGGGCAATCCGGCGTTGGAAAATCAACAATCCTGAACAGGATACTAAACTGTTGGGTCATGGAAACCGGTGAGGTAAGTGAGCGCATCCAGCGCGGACGGCATACCACAAGGCATGTTCAGCTTTTTGAGCTGGATGTGGGCGGGTTCGTGCTGGATACGCCCGGGTTCAGCGCATATTCGGTCTGTGATGTGGAACACACCGAACTGGCCCACCTCTATCCCGAATACAGGAAGGTCATCGGTGAATGCCGATTTATAAGCTGCAGCCATATCAATGAACCCGGATGTCGCGTCCGGGAGCTTGTTGAAAAAGGCGAAGCCGATACCGAAAGATATAAGAGATACGTTCAGTATTACAGGGAGCTTAAAGAAGCTTACGACAACAGGTATAGGAGATAGCAAAATGATTAAGATCGCACCATCCATCCTATCAGCAGACTTCTCATGCCTCAGAACAGAATTGGAGAAGATTGAAAAATCGGGAGCCGACATGGTTCATCTGGATATCATGGACGGACATTTCGTGCCTCCCATCACCATAGGCGCCATTGTGGTGGAAGCCCTGCGGCCCCATTCCAGGCTGCCTTTCGATGCGCACCTGATGGTCAGCAACCCGGACAGGCATATCGAGTCATTTGCCAAAGCCGGGGCGGACAGCATCACAATCCATGCCGAGGCCGCATCGGACCTTGAAGCGTTACTGGCAAGGATCAGAAGCCTGGGCGTAAGAGCGGGGGTATCCATAAGCCCGGAAACAGATGATAGTGTAATCCTCAATATCCTGGATAAAGTTGATATGGTCCTGGTCATGACGGTGCGCCCCGGCTATGGCGGACAGAAATATATAGAGGGCATGGAAAGGAAAGTCCGGAATATCAGGGATGCCGCCAACCGGCTGGATATTCCCCTGGATATCCAGGTTGACGGCGGGATTAACAGCGAAACCATAAAAACGGTAGTTTCGGCGGGAGCAAATGTGATTGTCACCGGGTCTGCGTTCTTCAAGAGCGAGAATCCCGCCAAATTCGTGTCTTTGCTAAAGAGGTCTGTGTAGAATGAGGGCAGTGATTGTAGGCAGCGGGGATCCTGTTGATCCCCGGCTTCTTAAAGAGCGCTGCGAAAACGCGGATGTTATTATTGCCGCCGATGGTGGAGGCCTTTATTTATATGAGGCAGGCATTATACCTGATCTTCTCGTAGGCGACTTTGATTCAATACCGCCGGCTGTCCTGGATTATTTCCGCGCTCAAAAGCAGGTTACCATCAAAAGCTTCCCGGTAAAAAAGGATTTCACCGATACCGAACTGGCAGTGGAAACCGCGGCGGACATGGGAGCCGACGAGATTTGTATTCTGTCTGCCACGGGCTCGCGGCTGGACCACTCTGTCGGGAATATACTGATCCTGTCAAGCCTTCTTGAGAGGAACATAAAGGGCTGGATCGAGGATGACAATAACCGGGTTTACCTTACTGGAGGAAGAATGGAACTGGAAAGGCTGGATAACTGGAAGGTTTCCCTGATTTCTCTTTCGCCAGAGGTCAGGGGACTCACCACCGAAGGCCTTTTCTATCCCTTGAAGGACTACACCCTGAAGCGTGGAAGCAGCCTGGGTATCAGTAATGAGTTTGTTTCGGAAACGGCGGTAGTCAGTTTTGATAAAGGGCTCCTTATGGTGATTCTCAGCCGCGATGATAAAGATGCTCCCGGCGAAAAAAACTGACGGTCCAGGAATCTGAAAGGAACACAAAACCCGGAGTGGCTCTCCGGGTTTATTTGCGGTTTTATCCGCCTCGTCGCCATTTATACATCGATATCATCGATATCCTCATCCAGCTCCTCATGCTTGATCTTAAGCCTGGACCGGGATTTCCTGGTCGATGGTGATGCGATCGCTATATCCTCCTCGGGAAGCTCAATCATTTTACAACTGCCCTGGAATATGGCGCCCTCATCGGTCGCGATACTGGATACTTCAATATCCCCGTAAAGCCTGGCCTGGGCCTGCAGGTGCAGGATACCCTTGGCCATTATGTTTCCCTTCACCCTGCCGCTTATATAAACATTGCTGCCATACACATTTCCTGTTATGGATGAAGATGATTCAATGTAGACGTCTCCCCCGGCCTTTACGTCACCCTCAACCTTTCCAAGGATCTTCAGGGATCCTTCGGTATCCACGTTGCCGGCAAACGTGGTATATTCGCCGATCACGGTGTCCATGGAAGCAGGTGAGCTTTTCCTTTTCTTCAACATTATTGACCACCTTTCTTATAATATCAGGGTTCAATATAATACAGAGGGTCGGTGGGTTTTTCATTCAGCCTGACCTCAAAATGCAGATGGGAACTGGTTGACAACCCCGTTGACCCAACATGGCCGATCTTCTGGGCTTTGGAAACCCATTGGCCTTCCTTAACCAGTATCTTGCTTAAGTGAGCGTAATATGTTTTAAATCCATTACCATGGTCGATTATAATTACATTTCCAAAGCCGCCGTTCCAGCCGGCAAAAATGACCTTGCCCTCTCCGGAGGCATATACGGGGTCCCCCGTAGAGCCGGCCATGTCTAAACCGTCATGCATTCTGTACCGCTTGTAAATGGGGTGAAAACGCATACCAAACCCGGAGAAGATTGTCCTTGAATTGACGGGCCAATAAGTGGGAAGGGCATCAAGATAGTTGTTGAGCCGGGCTTCCTTCTGTGCTATTTTGCTCGTGACGTCATCTTCGGAAAGCTTGGCCGATTCCACCAAAGAGATGAGTGCGCGAAGTTCCGCAACGTCTTCTTTGAAGGAAGAGGGTTTTTTATCGCCGCGGCTTATGGTTCCAATGTTCTTGACATCCTTGTCGATGTATGCGACGATCATGTTTTCATACTGTTCCTTGTAATCGTCGATGGCCTCTTCCGATATGGTCTTGATGGATTGCATGGTTGTAATGATCTCGGCATTGTCGGCAAGCTCTTTTGCCTGTTTCGCGATAAGGGCCTGTAATTGTTCTTTTTCGCTCATGATGTCATTTATTTCTTCCGCGTGTTTAACGATCATGTCATTGTTCTGTCTTACCACAGAAAGGGTATAACCCGTCAGCGCCAAAAGAGCAACAAGCATGAATGCGAAGGCAGTGAGAAGAATAGTCCTGTAATGGCTTATTCTGATTGTTTTGACTCCGCCCTTGTGATGAGGAATATACATTATCGACAAATACTTCCTCCTGGCAGACATCTTTCCTCTCAGATTCCTCATGTCTTCACTCCCTAAACCGTTATATCATCAACAGTTTTGTCACATTTGTGAAATAATACCGTAACACAGCCGATACTATTATAATATATTATCTTCCAGAATAGAAGAAGTTTTATTTTATTATTGCCACAGAATTCATTTTTGTTTCAGGAAACTGGTTTCCATCGCATTTCCTATACCCCTTTACGATCGGTTCGCCAACTTAGCCTTACCCCCTTGAGGTTATAAGAGTTGAAGAAATGTGTCGAAATGTGGTATCAATATTAAGAGCGGTAATGCTTTGTGAGCAGGAGGAATAGACAGTGAGGAAATATTCTCTGTTGTTGCTCTTTGTCTTTCTGATTTCTGGGGTATTTTTGGCAGCGAATCAGATAACATCCTATTCAGATGAAGGAACAACCGATTTCACCAAATATGAAAAGACTTCGGATGGTCTGGCAGAAGTACTTCAGGAAAAGGATGAAGCAATGCCCGATCAATCTTCTCATGCAATGGCTTCAGCCGAACCCGGGAGCCCTGTCAATAGTTCAGATTCATTGGAAACTGCTGAATACACAGGCATGACAGATTCGGAAAAGGAGTCCGGACAAGCATCCGAACACTCTACAACGCCGAATCCTAAAAAGGCTCCAGGACCTGCATCCACCCAAAAGCCCGGAGAAGTACAAAATCCTGCTGATGCGCCCAAGGCTGAGGAAACACCAAGCCCTGAAAGCGTTCCGCCTAAGGAGGCATTGGAAGAAATTCCTCAGGAGTATTGCGAACTAACCTATTTTGATCAGGATAAATACGAGCGGTACCAGGTATATAAAGCCAGGAATCCTGGATTTGGCTATGAAAAAGTGATTCTTGATGTAAATATTGGGCTGGACAACCCTTTTTATACTGGTATCGTTACCATAAAGGATCCCGATGCATTGAATGTACTGGTGAATAAGTACCGTAAGCTGCCCGATACATATGCGCCTGAGCTTGTGGAACTTCCGAAAGAATTATGTGTACCCGGTACGGCAAAACAATATATGAGGAAGGAAGCAAAAGAAGCCTTTGAAAGAATGCATTACGATGCCAAAAAGCTGGGGCTGAACATCACTGCATACGGTACCTATAGAAGTATTAAGACCCAGCATGATATTTGGAACAGAAAAGTAAATTCAGGAAGAAGCATTGAAGATGTGGACAGGCTGAATGCCAGGGGAGGCCACAGCGAACATAATACCGGGCTTGCAGTTGATGTCATCATAAATGACTATGAAGTAGAAAAGACAAAAGAGTTTGAATGGTATAAGGATCATGCCCATGAATACGGGTTCATCATCCGGTATCCCAAGGGCCAGGAAGGGATTACGGGCTATCTGTACGAACCCTGGCACCTTAGGTATCTTGGTGTGGATCTGGCCACAAAGGTCTACAACAGCGGTCTGACCTATGAAGCCTACTACGTCATGGAGATTGAGCCTTATCTTGAATAAATGTCTATGGTATGAAAATCCCGCTCTGTAAGCGTATGCCTGATCTTTTTCAACATTCACCCCTTGACTATTATTACGTTTAGTGATATACTACAGTAAACGTAATAATATTACTCCGGGAAGAGGTTGCCTATGCGTGATAATGTCAAGGGAGGAGCGCTGACCGAAACCACCTTTTTTGTGATGCTGGCTTTGTATCGTCCAAATCATGGTTACGGCATCATGCAGTTCATTGAGGAAAAAACCAATGGGCGCCTAGCCCTGGGCGCAGGGACACTGTACGGCGCTATCAACAACCTGGCAAGCAAGGGTTGGATCGCCCCATGCGGCGAAGAGCCGGGCAGCGCAAAAAAGCTGTATGCTATAACCGAGACAGGGAAAATGGTAGCCGAAAGGGAACTTGAGCGCCTGATAGAGCTTTGCGGCATTGCCCGGGAAATAATTGAAGGGAGCGGTGGTGGAAAATGAGGGTTTTTCGTTATTTCGGAGGATTCCTGGAGGCACAGGAAAAATGGCTGAATAAAATGGCGGAAAAAGGCTACCGGCTTGTACGCACCACGAGTCTTATGTACGAGTTTGATCTTTGCGCGCCTTCGCAGTATGAATACCAGATTGAATTCATGGCCGGCAAGGACCAGTCGCATGTCCAGGATTACCGAAGATTCCTTGAAGAAATGGGTTACCGCACCTTTACAAAAAACATAAACCTGAACTTCTCCATAGGCAAGGCGAGGTGGCGGCCCTGGGCGAAAGGAGCCGCCCAGATAGCCACTAATCCGGGGAATTATAACCAGGAGCTGCTGATCGTTGAACGTGAAAGGGATGGAAAGCTCACGAGTCTTCATACCGGACAGGATGCCGAGGCTGTTGCCGCGTATTTGAAAAGACTTATGAACACCAACTTCTATTATGGGCTGATACTTGCCATGGGCTGTCTGTTAAGCATTTTACGTACAATGATAAAGACATGAGAGTGGTATATAGATATCAGAAGCAAAAACTACGAAGGAGTGACTGATAAATGAAATTCTTAAGCAAGAGTTTACTTGTTTTTGTTATCATTTCATGTCTATTTGTTTTGACGTCATGCATATCCTCCAGGCAGGGGAAAGACATATCAGTTAACCAAAACTCAAGCTTGGGTGATATTGAACACAAAACACCTGAGAAGACAAACCCAACGGAAAAAGAGAATAGTACAGCAGACCAGGGGAAAACCGGCGCAGATAAGGAAGTAACCGTTAGCGAACAGGTTTTGCTGGACAAGGATGGTATTAAGATTACCCTGAAAGGTTTCCAGCTGGATGGTATATTTGGCCCTTCGCTTAAAGTTCTTGTAGAAAATAACACAAATGAACCGATCACTGTTCAGACCAGAGATACTGTTGTTAATGGTGTCATGCAAACGACAACGTTTTCTTGTGATGTGGTTAGTGGGAAAAAGGCTAATGATGAAATAATCATAATGAACTCTGGTCTAGATCGAGCAGGAATAGAAGTAATAAAAGACATTGAACTCAAGTTTCACATTTTCAATACCGACACATGGGATACAATTTTTGACTCCGAAGCCATCTTTATAACGACCACCGCAGACCCCTCATATGTCCAGAAGTATGATGATAGTGGTTTTGTAGCCTTAGAAAAGAACGGGATAAAGATCGTGATCAAAAAACTGAACGTTGAAGACAGTTTTTGGGGTGCTGATGTTTATGTATATGTGGAGAACAACAGCAGTGAAGATATAACGGTGCAGGTTAGGGATCTGTCAGTCAATGGTTTTATGATGAGTCCCGTGTTTTCGTGCGAAGTCCTGGCCGGTAGAAAAGCATACGATACCATAACACTCTTTGAAAGTGAGTTAGAAGAAAATGGAATTACTTCAATCGAGACCATGGAACTAGCCTTCCATATTTTCAACACCAGAACATGGGAGACTATAATTGATTCGGATAGCATCACGGCTAATTTTGATGATCAGTGATATATTCCAAGCCGTAAGGTTTGCTTTTTGAGTATGGAGGATGGTCATTGAAATGCATAGATATCATTACACTACTGGCCATCTGAGCATATTGATGGGCGACTTGTTATGGTTGATGAAAATCGCTATAATTCTAGGATAATTGAAGGAGTCATGTGACTTTCAAGATAAACATCAGGGGGAATATGGGTATATTCAATATCAGAGTTATTAGGCTATTGCATACATGACTAATATACAACAAGGTGGATGCCATGCTATGAATCGTGAACTTCTCAGTCGAATAGACCGTTTCAATAAGGATAGGGATTGGGACCAATTCCATTCTTCGGAAAACCTGGCTAAATCCATTGCGATCGAGGCGGGAGAGTTGCTCGAAATATTTCAGTGGAATTCTGAAGGCAGCCCCGAGCGAGTCAAAGAAGAGCTGGCTGATGTTATGATTTACTGTCTTCAGCTTGCAATGAAGTATGACTTTGATATTGAAGAAATCATATCAGAGAAGATTTCGAAAAATGAGATAAAATATCCTGCTTCCAAAGCTAAGGGGAGCAGCAAAAAGTACACGGAGTTTGATGCGACATGATTATATACAGTTCAGATGTTGCAGGGTTTAAGAATGATATTTTTGAAGGGCGCCTGATTGATTCGCTGGATCGGCAAATAGCTAGAAGTTATAAGGCTTCCAGTTATAATGAACGTTTATCGTGGCAAAATTCGCTTCACTTCATGAATACGATCATAACCAATTCTAACGTGCCTGACGATGCTGGCGTAGCGATTGAGTACATGATACCAACAACTTCAAAGCGCATTGATTTTTTAGTAAGCGGTTACGATGATGAAGATCAACCTAACGTTGTTGTTATTGAGTTGAAGCAATGGAGCAGTGTTGAGACATCATCCGAATCCCGAGAGTTGGTAAAGGTATATATCAATGGCTGTATGAGGAGTTTTCCACACCCGAGTTACCAGGCATGGTCCTATACAGCCTTATTGAAGGACTATAATGCGTCTGTTCAAGATGGCAGCATTAGCCTGCACCCATGCGCATACCTGCATAATTACATTTCAGAATTAAATGATCCTCTGAGGGCCGAGAACTTCACAAATCTATTAAAGGAGAGTCCGTTTTTTGATCAACACGATGGCCGCAAGCTTTGTGATTTCCTCAATAAGTTCATTAGAAAAGGAGATCATCGAAAGATTCTATATTATATCGACAATGGTCGTATTCGTCCTTCAAAATCCTTGCAGGACAACCTGGTGGCTATGCTGAAGGGCAATGATGCATTTGTCATGATTGATGATCAAAAGGTTGTTTATGAAAATGCGATTGCCATGGCAGAGAAGACTCGGCGTGATCATAAGAAGCGGGTCATGATTGTTGAAGGTGGACCTGGGACAGGGAAAAGTGTGTTGGCAATCAATTTGCTGGCAGAGTTAACAAACAGAGATATGGTGGCACAGTACATCACGAAGAACTCAGCTCCCCGAAAAGTGTATAAGACGAAACTCAAGGGTAGTCGCCAAATACACTCAATTGATAATCTCTTCAAAAACTCCAGCGGTTATTACGATATACCTGAGAATACGATTGATATTGCAATCGTTGATGAAGCGCACCGCCTGAATGCCAAGTCTGGGTTCTATGGCAACCAAGGTGAAAATCAGGTCATGGAGATTATCAGGGCAAGTAAGTGCTCTGTTTTCTTCGTTGATGATCATCAGGTAATCACTCTTAAAGACATTGGTGAGAGCGAAGAAATCAGAAAACAGGCTATGCGTATGGGAGCCATCATATTGGAGGAGCAGCTTCATTCTCAATTTAGGTGTAATGGGTCTGATGGTTATATAGCATGGCTTGAAGATGTGTTGCAGATTCGTGAGACTGCAAACAAGTATTTTGATTTGGATTATGATTTTGGCGTAGTAGATTCACCCCATGATCTGCTGAACTGGGTGATCAAGCATAACGTGAATAATAAGGCTCGCATAGTTGCCGGTTACTGCTGGGATTGGCCCACAAGGACCCGGAATGATAAGCGTTATCACGATATCACTATTCCTGAGCATAACTTTGGAATGAGCTGGAATCTTGAAGAAGGTATTTGGGCAATTGATCCGGACTCCGTATATGAAGCAGGCTGCATTCATACTTCGCAGGGACTCGAATTTGAGTACATTGGCGTTATCATTGGCCCAGATATGTACTTTGATGGCACGAATGTTTGCACTGATGCAAGTAAACGTGCATCTACAGACCAATCACTTAAAGGCTTGAAGCAGCTGGCAGAAACCAATCCTGAACTGGCTGAAAAACGTGCAGATCTGATTATCAGGAATACCTATCGCACTCTACTAACGCGTGGCCTGAAGGGTTGCAGGGTGTTCTGCAC